>Ga0307518_10000670_pt1 | contig 25785 bp, 11 predicted proteins | sample 25_EM_MG_FD_203889 | JGI IMG/M metagenome (GOLD analysis project Ga0307518, IMG submission 203889) | Populus trichocarpa ectomycorrhiza microbial communities from riparian zone in the Pacific Northwest, United States - 25_EM | ecosystem: Host-associated > Plants > Roots > Unclassified | place... | reverse complement strand
ATATTATACATATTCTAACACCATTAGAGAAACTTTTTCACCTTGACATAATTAACTTAACTAAACATAATAAAGAAGAAGAACATAAATAAACTAGATAAGAACATAGTTATGATGAAAAGCATAAACAAGAGATTAATGAAAGCAAAACTTAAGCATTACAAAAATATAAAGAAAGAAAGCAAGAACATGATCTTGATCTAAAAACCAAGATGACTAAATACATGGCAAATGCCTCCTTTTATAGGCTAAAATTCAGAACTATTGATTGGTTGACAAACTATTTAGTTGGTGGCCAACCATTGACTTGGTGGCTGGTTATTATATTGTTGGCTGGCCAAAACGTCATTGCTAACATCAGAATTCGAACCCATTGTATTCATGAAAGTTATGGGCAATTGTCTCAGCTTTCCATACATATAAACCACACCTAAATCCAAGATTTACAACTCCAGTTATGATCCAATAACCGAATGGTGTTCCAGTTGGAATTGAACCAGCATCTCTTCTCCTAACCCTTTCATTGTCTTCTCAGTTTCAATAGTTAATCATATCAATCAATCCTTTGAGTTGTGGGATAAACCTGTATTTAAAATAAGCATTTACCATAAATTAAAGATATCTTATATTATTAGACTTGTTATTATAAAACATGCCTTAGTTAGGGAATTTAATGATACTTTAAATACAATATGATGATATAAAGTCTTAATGAGAATGCACTTTTAAGTATTAATCAGGTTTCTTTCAAGATAAACTTGGAATTTTTTACATCGCTTCATTCTAAATAATCTTTCAAATAAAATTATTTATGGTTTTTATCTTTATATTATAAATGAATGAGTTGTATTACTCCCAATAATATTTCGAATATTACCCTTAAATAATTTTTTATCCTTATATTAAGGGTGAATAATAATAAATTATTATCCCTAATAATATTTTAGATATTAACTCTTTTGTAGGTTTTTTGTCCTTATCTTAAGAGTGAATAATATATTCTCTTGCCAAAAATAAATTTTTAATATTTTTGAAATATAGGTCAAAATCCTTTGGAATTTTACAAACTTATTATAAAATCCATGCAATATATTTTTTGAAACATGCCTAAATATTTTAGTTTTCTTTTTATATGCTCAAATAATTTTTAGGATTTTTGGCTATATGCAAGGAAAAAAAATAAAATATTTTCTTAATATTTTTTTAGACTTTGTTTGGCAAAACCCATTTTTCTTTGTAATAAAATTACCAAAACAGGCCTAAGGGTTGTTTGTCAAACACACCCTTAAACCAAAATTCCCTTTATCAAAACAATGGCAAACCAAACAGGTCCTTAACCCTTTGACCTGATTTTGACCCAATCCGGTTGACCTGAAATCTTTGGCTCGACCATAAGTCGAACCAAAAACATTGGTATGACCCAAAAACTAAACCAAAATTGAAATAAAACTTAAAACGAATCAAACTTAAAAAAATAGAAAAACACAAAATTTTTTTACCAAAAACTTATCAAAAGCAGAAAAAAAAAAACTCAAGAACACGAAGAATATTCAAGGCGAACCTAACAACATGAACACTAATCCAGGCTAGATTTCATGAAATCTGAAGCACAAAAAGAGAAATCAATCATTAAATAATAATCAAGCATCAAACATCGATCATTATTAACCAATAATCATGATTTAGTCAAAATAAGTTTTGGTTCAAAACCAAAATTCTGAGATTAAAAACCCTTAGAAAACTTGTTATTAATGCAAACTAACCCTAGATTATTGATTAATCAAGTCACACAAAGTGTTCTGTGCAAAGAAATGGACCAAAACTGGTCCAAATTATAGAGCTAAGGTAATCTTCTTCCCAAGAATATGAAGAACGCTACCCAGCAACCCAGAAAAACTCAGCACACTATTAAACTCAGAACTAGCCTTTTAGGCTTCTAAAACATGTTGTTTTTTGTCCTCACAATCCACATTATCAATACTAAGTATAGTTGATCAAAAGAACTAACAAAAAACATTAAATCATCAAAATCATGCATTAGGTTCCACCTTCCATAACTGCAGCCCTAATGACAGCCAACAAAAACATCAAATTTCACTTCAAAACTGACTCTTTAAACATTTGAGACCCAAACCAAACTCAGGAACCAAATACATGCACTAACAAATTAGAAAAAAGCATTAAACACTCATTGCCACTTTTTGGAAGAAACCAATACTATTTTATTTTATTAAAATCAGTCACTAACATATTGTCTTGACATCCAGTAACATCAACAACAACTTTAAGCACGATGTAAATAGTAACAACAATATTTTTATGTACTAACTGAAACCAAAACAACAATCAATGTTATATAAAAACAATATTTGAAAACATCATCAAACATGCATGAACAAGCTAGAGATATGTCTCATGGACATCTTCTACTAAACTAAGCGAAGGTTTTATACCTTTCAAGCTCTAACAAATGTTGCTACCCTTTCTTTCCCAAGCTTGCTATTTTTTCTCAAAGTTGCGAAATCTTTGCGTTGGGCTCTTAAACCTTTACACTTAGAGTTTCTTTATCCTATCTTCCTCAATTTTCTTCCTTTCTTTTCTCTACCCCCTCTGCCTTGATTTTCCAAAGGTATTTATGTGGTTTCAAGCTAGGATTTTGATGGATTCAATCAAAGATTGATCATCATTCATTAATGTTTGGCCTTCTAATCGAAATGGGATGGTTTTGGACAAATGTTAACAGCTAGAAACTCTTTTCTTTGTTGGTTTTGCAATGGTGGTTTTGTAACAAACTCAAAGATGGTTTTTTGCAAAACTTGGAGGCCAATGTGAGTTTTTTTGGCCTTCTAATCTTAAGATAAGGGTTTTAAATTCTTAATAAGAACCCTCTAAGCAGTTTTGAAGTGTGAACACTTGAAAAAGATTAGTGGTTTTACAAAATAGGTATCATAGTCACTGATGACTGAGTTAAACACTTTCAAAGCTTCGTTAGAGCAACTCTGACGTCATCGTTATTACAAACCACCTAAAGTTAGTAGAGGGGGTGCACACCTTCCGTTTGGATCCAACCTTGCTTGCTTTGAAAGTCTATAGCTTCAGATCATTCGCTTGAAGGTACCAACTCGATCAGCCCAGAATATAAAAATGTAATGAGGGCTGGTTGAGGACAAGATGTTGTTGAGATCATTGAAGAAAATGAGAAGTAAATGTTTGATGAGAGTATCTGATCTTGGTAGATGGGATGTTTCTTCGTCGAATGGTGATAGTTATAGCCCTGAAGTGTTCAGAAACGCCACATTCATTTGCCTAAAAATGCCTACTCGATTATTCAAAACTACCAAAGAAGAAAATACATAGTGGCCAAATGACTTGTCGTCTAAGTTAAACCTTAAAAATTTAGGTTTTTTAATTGGGATTCGAAAAAATTCAATTCAATCCCTATTATTCCAATTTCTTTTAATTGCACCCATAATTGCCTCTCAAGTTTTTAATTTCATGCAATTTAATCCCTACCAAACTCAATTGTCAGCCCCAAAGTTGACCACTTGTTTCATTTTAGTCCTTGGTTATGAAATTGTGAATTTTGACCTTCAATTGGTCAACAAACTTTGAATTTCTTCAATTGGACCCCTAATTTGATCAATTTCAACCCTTGCATTCACATGCCTTTTCGATTTGGTCCTTGGTTTTGGATTTCTTAAATCAAGTCCCTAATTGCCTATCAAACTTCAATATTTATACACTTAAGCTCCTAATTTGACCAAATTAATTCTTTTTAAAATTGCAATTCGACTCCCATACTTTAATTTCCTCTAATTAAAGCCTAAATTGACTTCGAAAATCAATATTTCTTGTAATTAAGCCCTCAATAAATTCAATTAATCCTTGAAAAATTCTAAATGATTCCTTAAACATCCAATTTTGAATTTTCCTCCTTAAATTAAAATTTTATTGCCAATAGGGCCTTCATCAATCAAAATTATGTTGTTAAATTTTTTGATATTGTATATTTTGATCTTTTTCAACCAGTCTTTGGAAATTTTCTGGTCGTTCTTCATGTTCTCCGTACTAATGTATATTGTTTTTGCCAACTTTTTCTTCATTTTTTTGTATTTTTTATTTTACAATTTTTTATATTTTTATAGGGTCTAAAAATGGGTAACGACAAATGCCTTCTCTTTACAATACTTACGAAGTAAAGACTTGTCAAATGCTTTGAGTAGTAAGTTTGTAAAGACAAATGAATTGTTCTTCAAACCTAATCTTCTCAGAGCTTTAGTTTGGTTGACTTGAAACTCTGTTTTCATAGCAATCCCCTTCAAACAGAATAATTTTCCAATTATTTCCATCGAGAAATGAATCATGTCATCTTGACAACTTTTGTTCTCAGCTCAGCTAACCTGAAATCCTACATCTCAGTGATTCCCTTCAACTACAACTTTGGTTTTACATCTTAGTTAATCTGAAATCTCAATCTGGTTATTCTTTTTTAATTAGAACCAAAATCTCTGTCTTCAACTCAGTTGACCTGAAATCCTAAATCTTAGTGATCCCCTTCAACTAGAACCAAAAATATTTGTCACAACTCGGTTAACATGAAATCTTAATTTGACGATCCCCTTTAACCAAAACCAAAATCTTTGTCTACAACTTGGTTAACATGAAATCCCAATCTAGTGATTCCCTTTAACTAGAACAAAAAATCTCTATTAGATCAGTTGACCTGAAATCCTGAATCTCAGTGATTCCCTTCAACTAGAACTAAAATTTGTCTCTTGTGCTCGGTTAACTTGAAATCCCAATCTGGTAATTCCCTTTAACCACAACCAAAATTTTTGTTTTATGCTCGGTTAACCTGAAAACTCAATCTGGTGATCCCCTTTAACCAGAACCAAAATCTTGTTTATAGCTCGATTAACCTGAAATCCTAATATAGCAATCCCCTTTAACCAAAACCAAAATCTTGTCTATCACTCGATTAACTTGAAACCCTAATCTGGCGATCCTTTTTAACCAAAACAAAATCTTTACATGTAGCTTGGTTAACCTAAAATCTCAATCTGAAGATTCCTTTTAACCAGAACCAAAATCTTTGTATAGAGCTTATTTAACTTGAAATCCTAATCTAGCGATCCCTTTTAACTAGAACCAAAATCTTTGTCTTCAGGTCGGTTAACTTGATATCAAAATCTCATAGCTACTAGGAGAACCGTATTCTCATAGCTATTCTCTTGTGCAACACTTTTCTGGCAGAGTCTTATCATCTCAGCGACTCATATTTTTGGTTAAGTTGACCTGAAATCCTGAATTCAGTGATTCCCTTCAACTAGAACTATACAAAGATTCTTAATTGTTTTAACTGAATCCAAAATGTTTTGATTGCGAGGGTAGTTCCTTCACCGATTGCAAGGTTAACTTTCTTCTTCTTGATTTCTCAGCTCAGGAACTCCTTTTTTGTCATTCTTTGACTCATATGAGTCTGATTTTGAGAACTTTTCTGTAAAATAAAACCTTTCGCAATGTTTTGGGGTTAAATGCATGCATCCTTACCTGGTTTGGAAACTTAGATCCCCCCCTTCTTTAGTATCTTATGAACTCCTTCTTATGGTGTGAGCTCATTTATTTGTTTGAATTTGTGTACTTGAACTAGGATATATTTCATGTGCTACATCTCATACCTAATTCATTCTTGGGAAGAAGTCTTTACCTTTTGTTTCTTGTAGAGCTCACATTGCTTTTCATCATGCTCTTGACAATGCTTTATTTGTCTTTTTTATTTTAAGGACATTTTTTGGTTTTGTTTCAGCACATAAATCTTTTTCAAAAAGAAATCTTTAAAAGATTTGGTTTATCCATGAAAACTGAAACTTTCAATGTATGCATCAAAACAGTTTTTTAAGCAATTCCATATTATGGTTTTATCGGTTTTAGAGTGTGAGTTATCTTTAGGTCAAGTTTTTACTAGAGGTGACCTTCTGTTTCAGTTCTCAAAACGATTTCAAGTATTTACTTGAAAATTTGTATAGAATCAAATTTTGCTTCATGTTAAAAAGTATGGTGCTTATATATAAGATGAATCCATAATTTATTAGTTTATGTTTTTTAGGTTATTATTATATACAAGTTGTTACAAATATATGCCCAAATGACTCATGTCTCACACATATAATAATGTCGATTATGTCTGCCTTTTTTTTTACTTTTCTTTTTCTTCAAAACAGAATATACGCAAACATTGATCAAGATGGCCTAGGTATTGTTGTATTTGTATGTGATATGGGCGTTTAAAATTTGGAATTTCTTATGGAGTCCTTATTCTTCATTATTTACAAGTTTTTTAAATGATTAATTATTTCTGGGCTTTATAAACTAGCCATTGGAAAACTAGCGGTTTATGATCCTCGGAGGAAACTTATACAAACACGTATAGAAACCATTTTCATCCAATTCCAATCTCAAGTGTCCTCTCTTTCTCTTCTCCTTGAGTTTTTCCTAAACATAAATGGTGATTTTGAAATTCTCAAAATACATCCTTGACCTTCTTTGTTTGAGAATAGATTTGCCCTTTGATTTTGTAAAAATTGATCTTCACTGCTCTTGCTAGGGAGAAGGTCTTAAGCTACTCGTTTATTCTACATTTGACTGCACATTGTGGAGAACGGCTACAAACTAATTAATCCTGGAGAACTTGAGTAGCATAGTGTACCTTATGCACCAAACAATTCATTATTTGGCTAAACAATAGTGCTCTCCTGGTGATTTTGTGGATTAATTTGATGCTTCCAAAGGAGTATTTGGCTGTGCTGCCCTTATTTGTTGTGCCAATTTCAGTATTGTTTATTTATTCTGTAAATATGTAAAATATTCTTCATATACTATACTCTCTCCGTCTCATTATTATTGGCTTTGTTAAATAAATAAAAAACACCAACAATATATTAATTAATGTTGATTTTAGTATCTTATTCTTTTTCTACCTTTGTATTTATCTAACTCTTAATTTTTTATTTTAAAATTGTGAATTTAAAAAATGTTAAAAGAAAAAAAATAGCTATTATAAAAACTTGAACTTGTAAAACAATCAAATTTCAGTCTTGTTTGTTTTTACGTTTTAAAAGCATTTTTGAAAAAATTTAAAATTTTTTTATTTTTTTATTTTTTGAAATTAATATTTTTCAGTGTTTTAAGATCATTTTGATATGTTGATGTTAAAAATAATTTTAAAAAATATTATTTTAATATAATTTTAAATAAAAAACATTTTAAAAAGTAAAGGTTATGGCAATCTCAAATGTACATTTGAAGTAGTTAATTTGGTCTATCTAACCACTTAAATATCCAACGGACATTTCGGTTAGTATTTGGCCAAAAGTTGTCGACATTAATTGAGAGAGAGAGAGAGAGAGATGGAATTGGAAGTGTTGATCTGCTATAAATTAGCTCTCATTCGTTCCAGTGGAACAGAACAAGACAGCTATATATGACAGCAGGTGCTGAGTTTCATCCACTCCTGTTCGGCAAGAAAGATGTTAAATTTCCATGGATACCACGCCATCACCACTTACATATCCAATTGAAAGCAATAAAAAGAAAACAGTGTCTTCTTCTATTAATTAACTAAATTTAGCTAAAGATATACTGACATGAAAACTAATCTATAAATGAAACGATTTGATACTGTTATGATTCACCTGGGTATGGTGCGTACATGTGCTAGTTCCTCACTAGACAGTCTAGGAAGGTAAGATACTATAAAAAAACCAAGAGATTAGGAAGGTAAGTTTGACCTTTTCTAATGAACAGAGCGAGGCAAGAAATAAGGGCAAATGCATGGGCCACATACATTAGAGCTGCTAGAAATAAAACAACATCCGTGAACAACCGAATTTGGGAGATCAGAGTTCTTTTATTCAAAGAAGGAAACGAGGTCGTCCTTCCCAGGAGATCTAGCTAGCTAGGTGACATATTTTCCATAGCAAAATCATAAACCCTGCTTTTTTAAAATATTAAACTGTATAACATCCTTGACTTCTTACATCTTGATCAATACAATCATCACACAGCCAGACAATGTATAGCAACCCAGCCCCTAGGCCGCCCCTCCTGTTCTCTTCCTTGAATTGCCCTTCGCTGGCAGTATCCTAATCCTCTTCGCCACACGCACAAAGTCTCTATATATTCACACCCAGAGTGACAAATTAAGAGCAAGCAATAGTGTAGCATAACCATTTACAATACAGGCATAACCAATAATTTATCGAGCGAAAAAGAAAAAAAAAACCTCTATAGGTTATGGGTTTGCGATGCTACAATTTCATTACGGAACATGAAGTGGGTCCGTACGTGTTCATAGATATACTAATGTGGTCATTAACATAAATATATATTTATCGATTTATCATATATATATATATATATATATATATATATGTTGATGTGATAGTCAATATAAATAAATTAATAGCTAGATCCATCAACATCAGCATGATCAAGATAAATATATCAACAAATCTACCAATATCAGTATATCAATCATCATATAAACATATATGTGTCAATAACGATCTCTATGTTGATTGTTATATCAATAAATTTGTGTAGTTAAAATAATCATATTAATCAGATCTATCTCTGTACGTAAATATACAAGACCCATATAACTGATGAGGCGATAAGAAACTATACCACTATAAGTTTTTATTAGGATTGCTTACTGCTGAAAGAAATAGAGTTTCATAATAAAAAAAAACCATTTATATATGGAGTCCTGGTTAAAGGACATGTACATTTAGTCAATGACATTAAAACATGGCAATATAAGAAGTCAAAATGATAACGTATACGTACTTCCAGTTAAGGTCACCAGCAAGAAGGAGATCACTTTCAATGTCTTCATAGGCGATGAGATGACCAGGAACAGCATTTGTGAGATCAAGATCATGGTCACTGACACTCTCTGATGCTGATGATGCGGTCGACCCTCCGGAATCGCTGCCTCCGTCAACAAACATCTGCCTTAGAGCCTTCGCAAGGCTATGATAGCTTGCATGCTTATGAAGGCTAATTCTCTGGCAGATCGAACGGCCCTCGAGAACAACTGTCACCGGAGGGATCATGGTAGAAACAAGATCATCATCTTCAAAGCCAGGAAAGGTTATAGGCTTAGTCATGAAATTGGGTAAAGAAGAAGTTGGCCTAGGGAACTGGCTCATGTTTGGGACACTTGTAATCTCTTGCCATCTTCTTTTCAAGGGTTCTTGTCTTTGTTGAGATTCAAAACCGTTCATGTTCATTTTTTTCTCACTTGCTTGATATCCCTTTTGGGTGGGGGGGTTATGGAAAAGTGTCTGTGATCTTTTGAAAGAGAAGTAGCTAACAAACTGAAAAGGGTGTGGTCCTTGGTGGGATTTGTGTAGGAGGGAGAGTGAGTGCGGGCGTGTGTTAATTAGTAGTAATAAGCAGACTGAAAAGAGTTTGGTGTCTATGCAGGAGAGGTTGAGAGAGAGAGGTGTGAACCTCCTGGTAGGGCAATGGGGTGACTCTGTGAGTTTGAATTGTATTGTTTGTTAGGTTTTTGGTAAGAATATATATAAATGAGATAGAGAGAGGGAGAGGGGGAGAGAGATAAATGAGAGAGTTTCAAGTATCGGGGAGGTCAGGTAGGTGTCTGAAAGAGGTTTAATTTACCTTCTTTTTCTTTTTCTTTTTCTTTCTTTTCCATTTTCAAACGAATCAATGTCATCTTCATGTGAAGTATGAATCTATAACTCTTTTATTCCTTCTCCCCTTGCATCTCCTAGTTCTTCACTTAACTACCCGGTGACGCCTGAGCTCTCAGCCCTGTCTTTTATATTAGGACGTTGCGTTGTATATAATATATAGTGCCAACTGGCATATTGAAAATCTACTCTTATAAATATAATATAAAATCATATTTATTGGGATGGTGATTAAAAGCGTGAAGAAAAAGCGAGCTCAAAAGGCGTAGTGCAATTCATGAGGAATATATAAATACATATATAGATTAAGAAGCAATATTTTAGTAAATAAATAATAAGAAAGGTGTCTAGTAAATTGAAATGCATGGGCTACATAAACGACCGCGTTGCGGTCGGCGAACGCATCGCTTCTTTTTGACTCTCAGGCGGTCGGGAACTCCAAATTATAGTTCTCTTTGGCCACTAGATCTCACCCTTTTTCTATTAAGATTAATTAATGTGTCCCCGTGAAGGCAGAGGAAATCCTAACCTTACTCAAGCAGAGGAAATATAGAATTTTGTTGGCTAGGGTTGTTTTGGTCATTCAAGTGGTTGCCTGAAGAAGGTGGGGCCAAGGGGCCTTGTAAAGATCACAACTCTTTCGGAAATGTCCAAGGCTCAGCACATTTACTCCCCGTTGGCTTTGCCGTGAAACATGATTTATTTTTATTATATAAAACACATATACATAAATAAATAGTGCTAAAAGGAAACCACAAGGGTGAGGTTGGGTAATTAAGGACATTTATTTATTATTATTATTTTATTTCTTGAATGCACAACGGTGCATTTGTTTTTTAATCATTTGAATAAAAACTTAATCTTGATCAGCATATAAATTAGTTAATATTATCTCTGAAAGCAATATATATATATATATATATATATGAAGGTGATCTATCTTAAAAATCCAACATTTTTTTCTTTCCAATTTATTGACCAAGATCTAAAAAGAATTGGTTGTAACGATAATGTATAATACATTAATTTGGAACATATGCTCATCATAACATATGAATTCTATGTGCTAATAAGTTCATGAACATAGATTTCGTACGGATCGTTAGTGTCAAATATAACTATTATTAAGGGTTTCAAATTTAATCAACCTATTTATTCTATATATATATATATAAAAAAAAAAGACTAATCTATTTCATACATTACACTATATTCTCTCAATAAAACATACATGTTAACTAAGTTAAGTCAGGTGCAGAGATACAAGCAAGGACATCTACAGTTTATATGCTCTTGTTATTGTTTACATAAATACAAAGTATCGTGGATTGGAGCAATATAATAGCAGAGTTGTCCTTACCACAAAAAATTGGAAAGACTGCAGGGAGAGGGTAGGATTGTCTTTTCACTGGGATGCATATGGCATTTAAGGGATAGTTGAGGAGAAAATGGTTAGCTCCAGTTTTGGTAGGGCTGTAGGCCCCGAATTGCATACACCTGGCATAGGGGTTGGCAAGCCCTGGACGCTCGCGAGCCAAGTGGGGCTGCAAGCCCCAGGCTGTAGACACACGATGCTGGGGCTGTCCTGGGCGCTGGGGCCAGACCCGCTTAGGATGCCTTGGCCTTGGGTCCTCTGTCAGGACCCACTGCTCATGAGTCTTGCATCAGGACCTAGGTCTCTTAGGTCCTGCGTCGGGACCCAATCATCTTGGGTCCTTTGTTAGGACCCAAGGTTTTTAGGTCTTGGGTTTACTAATATAATTATTTGTCTTATAAATATTATTTTTTTTTTATAATTCAAAGTATTCATCTCAAAAATAAAATTATCTATGTTATCAATATTATAATTTTTATTATAACTCAAAGTATTCATATCAAAAAAATTATAATTTGCGTTTGAAATATTATTATTTTTATTATAATTCAAAGTATTCATATAAAAAAATATAATTATTTGTGTTATAAATATTATTATTTTTATTATAATTCTCTTGGGTGCTCCAGATGCAAAACCAATTGGCCTTGGGTCCTGCGTCTGGACCCAATGCTCTTAGGTCCTGCGTCAGGACCCATTTCGTTTGGGTCCTGGGTCAGGAGCCAATTGTCTTGGGTCCTGCATCGGGACCTAATCCTCTTGGATCCTTTGCCAGGACCCAAGGTTCTTGGGTCTTTGGTTTATTAATATAATTATTTGTGTTATAAATATTATTATTTTTATTATAATTTAAAGTATTCATATAAAAAAATATAATTATTTGTGTTATAAATATTATTATTTTTCTTATAATTCAAAGTATTCATCTCAAAAATAAAATTATTTATGTTATAAATATTATTATTTTTATTATAACTCAAAGTATTCATATCAAAAATATTATAATTTGTGTTCGAAATATTATTATTTTTATTATAATTCAAAGTATTAATATAAAAATATTATTATTTGTGCTATAAATATTATTATTTTTATTATAATTCTTTTAGGTGCTCCAGACGCATAACCAATTTGCCTTGGGTCCTATGTCTGGACTTAATTCTGTTGGGTCCGGCGTCAGGACCCAATGCTCATGGGTACTGCATCAAGACCTATTTTGCTTGGGTCCTACGTTAGGACCCAATTCTCTTAGGTTATTTGTGAGGACCCAAGGTTCTCGGGTCTTTGGTTTTTTAATATAATTATTTGTGTTATAAATATTATTATTTTTCTTATAAATTAACAGGCCATCAGGCCCACACGTCTGGGCTCATTTTTGCTTTTTTAATTTTTAATTGTATATTGAAGTAAAAAAATCTAATAAAAAAAACCAGTAAACCCACTTAAGTTCATAACCTGGGTTGTAGGTTGACGAGTTAAATCCACAACATCTAGATCGATCCAATATTTTATTTTCTGATTTAAAAAAATATATATGATTGAAATTTTTTTTATCATTTGTTTTATTTTGAATTTGTCTTCATGGTGTATATTTTTTTTTCTTTGGAATTGATATTTTCAAATTTTATCAGCATGGTTAAGTCGTGAAACTCAGGTCGATCAAATATATTGTCGTCTTATTTTTTTTAAAATATAATGCTCAAATTTCGTTAAGCTTTTATTTTATTTAAATTGGTCTTCATGATATATTTTGTTTTTGTTTTTTTTTTGTATGATTAATTGGTTTTAATTTGTTGTTTATAAAGTTTTTTATCATCTTAATTTTATTTTAAATTCAATCCACGTTATTATTGGTCACCCATATTATCATATTATATGATATTGAAAAACAAATTGTTGCAATCACCATATTTTTTTATGTTTTTTTTTTTAAATGGTCTGACTAGTGACAGAGCAGGTCAAAAAACTAGTATTATTTATATTGAGATCAAATATTCATAAGAGTTTTATTTCTTATGGTTTAGTACGAGACTAGTTTAGTGACCATGCTTTCATTACGGTTTGGGTCAAAAAAATTTAACGAAACAAAATAATATTAAAAATATAAATATTATTGTTGGGTATGATATTGCAATCAAACTCAATATTTTTGGGTCCAGCATTGCAGCCAGACCAAATACTCTTGAATCATAAGTTTTTTTAATATATTTTATAAAAATAAAAAATTAGCCCGCATAGCCACATAAGTTACTAATGTATAACTAGAGTAATACGAGGGAAGGAGTCAAATGGTTAAAAAAATATTCTTCATCCTTGAGCACCAACGTTTAAATTACACAAACAGCTAAAAAAAAGTTTAGAATTTAGAGTTAGTTTCACTTTTCATATAAATAATATGTAAACATGATTAATATATTTTTTAATCATTTTATTACCAACAACATATCGTTGCTCAATAGTTAGAACATGTGTGGGAGATGTTGAGGTCGTGTGTTCAGTTCGCTATTGAAGTTGATATGAACAATAAAAAAAGTTAATATATTTTCTTAATCTTTTTTTTTATCAATATATATCATGTCGTAGCTCATCAGTAGTTAAAGCATGGGAGAAGTTGAGGTCGCGTGTTCCATTCGCAATGAAAGCAAAGTTTATTGCATTTCATAGACGACCTATCGTCTATGATTTTTCATTTCAAAGAAGAAAGAAAAAAATAAAAATAAAAAATAGTTCAGTCACGTGTTCCTCCTTCAAGCCCAAGCTCTTAGGCTATTTTACACAAGCACATCACTTATTTTATTGGTCATATGAGTTTTTTTATTCTTTTTTTAATTTTTAATATTTTTTTAATTTTATCTTTTAATATGAGGTTTTTTTTTAGGTCTTTTACTCTATTTTTTTTATTTTTTTTAACTCTATCCTTTCATATGGGTTTTTTTATTTAATTTTATCTTTCAGTATTAACTTAATCATAAATTAATTTTTGTATTTTTTATCATATAATAAAAGTTTTTTTAGCCTTTTTTTTTATCTAATGATTTTTTATAATTATATCCTTTAATATAGGATTTTTATTTAATTTAATCATTCATTATTGATTTGATTATTTTTTTTAAACCTATCAAATGAGAAAGATCATGTAAGGCAATTCCCACACGATTTGATAAAAAATTCAGGCTTAGCAAATAGACGAGTCATAATTTTTAAAGTTTGAATCATTTTACCGAGTTTCATGATAATTCTTAAAAGTTTCTGACAATCTAGATATTATTTTGATATGTTAAAAAAATTTTTTACCTAAGCCGCAACGAGAACATGGTCAATAAACTAGTCTCATACTAAACCATAAGAAATAAAACTCTTATGAATCTCTAATCTCAATATAGATAAGACTAGTTTTTTCACCCGCTCTGTCACTAGTTAGATCATTAAAAAATAAAACATAAAACAATATGAAGATTACATGATTTCTTTTTTCAATATCATATAACATGATAAACTGGGTGACCGATAATAATGTGGATTGAATTTTAAACAAAAATCAAGATGATAAAAAACTGTATAAAAAGTAAATTGAACCAATTAATCCTACAAAAAAAACCAAAACAAAATATATCATGAAGACCAATTTAAATAAAATAAAAGCTTAAAGAAATTTCAGCATCATATTTTTTAAAAAATATGAGAAGACAATATATTTGATCTACCTGAATTTCATGGCTTAACCATATTGATAAAATCTGAAAAAATCAATTCCAAAGAAAAAAAATATACATCATGAAGACAAATTCAAAATAAAATAAATGCTTAAAAAATTTCAATCAAATAATTTTTTAAAAAAATCAGAAAATAAAATACAGGATTGATCCAAATGTTATGGATTAACTCATCAAACCGACAACTTGGGTTATGGACTCAAGTGAGTTTACTTATTTTTTTATTAGATTTTTTTACCTTAATATAAAATTAAAAATGTAAAAAAAAAAAAAGCAAAAAGGAGCCCGGACGTGTGGGCTTGATGGTCTAGCATGCTTAGTGGCTCAACATGCCTTGACCTTCTAAAAGAAAGCCCAAACACATGGACCTTCCACTCCAGCTCGCGCATTTGGTCATGGTTCTATTCTTTTATTTTTTTAAGGGATGGATAACTTGTTGTCCGTTTTTTTTTTAAATAAGCAGATAATGCATCACCTGTTGTTTGCAGAATCTAACAATAGATTGCAAGAAAAACGAGGCTTCGGTTTTTTTGCTAAAAACTTATTTTTGACCTAAAACACTAAGAAAACATAATAAATACCTTAATAAACCTATTTATGGCTTCAAACAACCTAAAAAAAACAAGTTAAAACTTGAAATCAACCTGTACCCGCAAATGTCCCCATGATCAAATCTACCTCATCATGCAAGGATAAAGAAAGGAAAACACCTGGGTGAAATTTTCTTTATCAAATGGAACCCATTGATACCAAAATCATCAATTTTGATGGTCGAATAGGTGTAAAAAGTGATTTTCTATCTCTACTGTAGAATCTAGTAAGTCTCTCTCTTCTCATAAAAAAGAATTGAAAAATAAGAGAAATAAATTTTTGTTCCAAAATTAAATTTTTGAAAACTAACAGGACTTGTCATCTATTAATTGAAAAAAAAATAGGGGGAAAAGTAAATCTTTTGTATGAAATTCGAAGTTGCCACCATTTTTTCTATGTTTTTCATTTTGATCTTTTGTTTTTTAATTCAATCTTTTTAAAAATATATATATAATTGGATATTAATTTGTGTCCAAAAAGGTTGATTATGCAAAAAAAAATAAAATAAAGACCAAATTAAATTTTTTAAAAAATTAATTATTCTAATTTATGGTGATTTGTGAGAGAGTCTAGAGTGGATATTGAATAGTAAAAACTCCCTTGGGCCTAGTTTTTTATATAATTATAATTTTGTAATATAACATCTGAACGTATAAAAAATGCGGTCTTAAATGAAAAAAGAAAAAACCGAGAACCTAGCTTGCAATTATTAGATTAGTTGGGATAGGTGTAAACGAGTTAATAATAATAATAATAATAATAATAATAATAATAATAATAATGATACATTTATTATCTTTCAGCAGTCTGCTCAAGGTTTAGTTGGATTAAATTTTATATGTACGATCTTATATGCATTTATGTTAATAAAAGCTAACAGAGGATGGGAAAAGACTCCACAGTGTGAGTGGAAACATTGTTCAACAGAGAGTGCGCTCATAGAACAATGTTTTCATGGTTTTCCTATCCCCATTGAAAAACTTTAAAACTTGATACCGAGAGCTTTGAAATCTTTTTATAAGGTTTATTAGCTATTATTAAATTTACCAAAGATAAATAATTTTTTGTTATTTTAAAATTACAATAAAACAACTATAATCCTCTTAAAAGCAAAGAAAACAAAATTGGCATCAAGAACAATGTTCTCACGGTTTCACCCTTCCCACTAAAAAAATTTTAAAGCTGACTTTTAGGACCTTTGAAATCTTTTTACAAGGTTTATTAGTCATTATCAGATTGATAACTGATAAGTCTTTTTTCATTTCAAAATCAAAATGAAACTGCCAAAATACTATTTAAAGCATAAAAATAAAAACTGGCATTAAAGGTATTTTTGTATTTTACAATGTTTTTTATGATTATTAGGTCCGATGAGGAAAAAATTAGTATTTAATCATATATATGAGAATAGTGAAACGACCAATATACTCTTAAATTAAAGCAAAAATTTTAAAATAGATGTTAGTGAGATTTTTTTATCTTTTGACAAAAGAAAAAATTTGTTTATTATTAGATTATCTTATGGGTAATTTAGTATTTGACTAAATAAAAAAAAAGTTGTTGATTCAAGCTATGCCTCACAACAACCAAAATTCTCCTTTTATCATATCATTGGAAGTGTCGTTATATACTATTCCTTTTGAGGTAGCGCATGCAATCAGTGGTGGCACAGTTTATTGTCGACAATACTTTTGTTTTTTTTTCTCCTCTTCTCTTTCTCCTTCCCTTGAAATTTACGCTAGTTATGCAAAATTCATGGTTGTCTTTTGATTTATAAGGATTTTTACTTCGATCCTTATTCTTTTGATTTTTAATTTTTGTTCTTGATCTTTTTGTAAAACTTTGATTTATTTGCAATTTTATCATTCAATCTCAATATGGAAATGTGGTTTTTTTCAATTTGATCCTCATTCTTTTGATTGTTTTTTTTTTCACCTTTTGTTAAATTTGTTTTTTCTTTTTAATTCACCTTTCAATAAAAAATTTATTTATATTTCTTATTTTAATTTTAATTCTCATTCTTTTGATTTTTTTAGTTTATGTTGTTAAATTAATTTGTTTTTCAATTTCACCCTTCAATTAAAGATAAGATTTATTTTGTGTTTCAATTTTGATCTTCATTATTATTTTAATTGATTTTTTTTAATTTATTTATAATTAAAAAAATTTCAATTTTTATTTTTTAATATTTAATTAATTAGGAATTAGATTTTAAGTCTACTGCTAGTATTTTTCTGTTTCTATATACATTTTCCCCGAACTACTCGTGTCCTTTTCACATCACTTCCACGGTTTCGAGCATTCTATTATTATTATTATTATTATTATTATTATTATTATTATTGTTATTATTATTATGATTATTATTATTATTATATTGTTTTCCAGTTTCGACAATTTCCATATATGTTTGTGAAACTAGAATCTATATAATATTTGTTGGAATTTTATTAAATATAATTCAATTCAAACTTAAATTTCCAATTTCTTAATTTTCGGTCAAAGAAGTTTATACAAGAATAAAACTATTATTTATTACCCTTTTTTTTTTCTTGATGCTCCATAGAGTAATACAAAAAGAATAAACAAAGTTTCTATCTCTACCTTTCTAATATATTATTTTACAATTTATATATTATTTTTTTTATGTTTTCGGGTGTATGTTGGTGTTATGCTCAATTATTGTATTCTGGAGTGTAAGCTATTATTAACCTGCTACGTGAAGATATATTTTTATTTATATGTGATTTTATTTTTATTTTTATTTTTAATTACCTTTTCTTTTTCTTTTTCTTTTTCTTTTTCTTTTTTCCTTCAAGCTTTCCAACAATCTTTTTTTTATTATTATTAATATAGATGTCCGGACCAGTTTGTTACGGAACCTGAAGTTAACGACCATATAAGCCTCTAATGACAATTATATTAATTATATTAATAACTACAGGACTTGAATCTGAAATCACAGTGAAAACAAACTTTTTAACCCTAAGTTCTTATCATTGGTCAATTGGTTGCTTTCAAACAATCTTAATTTTAGATGGAAATTTCTTGAATTTTTTAGTCATCTTATCACTTATATTAGTTTTAAAAGGTGAAACGCTGAGCTTAGTTCTTACTTGTCTTTCGGGCAAACATTTATTTATTTATTTTCATTTTATTTTTATATAGTAAAACTTGGAAGTCAAATAAGATATGTGTGAATTGTTAGAATTTAAAATTACTAATTTTCCCTTCTTTTTTAAAAAAAATTACCTATTTAGAAGTGTGGTTATGGTTGTTTTTAAAGAACTTTTTACTTAGAAATATATCAAATAATATTTTTTATTTTTTAAAAATTATTTTTGATATCAGCGCATCAAAATGATCTAAAAATATAAAAAAAAATATTAATTTGAAGTAAAGAAAAAAATAAAAAAATTTTAATTTTTTTCAAAAACGCTTTTGAAACACAAAAATAAACAGAAACACATTCCCAAATCATTGCAAATTTCAGCTTTTTCAAATTTACACCAAATTTCTATTTTCTTTCCTCTATACCCTTCTATCTAATTTCTTACCTCTTTCATTTTTATTTAACACATAACCTCTAATCTTAATCTTTACCCCATTATCAATTAAGTTTCTCATTAAATTGACTAACAATTTGATTTAAAGTCTTGTTTCATTATTTAAATTAAAGATGATAGGGTTGTTAAATCAATGGTGATAATTAATACTTCTAGCAATTATTTGAAATTATGACGGTGATTACTATTTTAAATTATTAATAATTCTCATATTTAAGAATAATAATTATGATATTATAATTTCTTGCAACCAAAATATAATTTATTTATTTTAAAAGATTTGCGACCGATTTGCGACCCAAATGGAGTAAAAGTACCTTGACGACTAATTAATTCCCTGGTTATTTGGGCCATGGCAGCCCACCTAGTCCATATCCCGACTCCATAGAGATAGGGAAAAAGCCCTTGGGTTTTAGTCATTAAAGTTGGACCCAAAATCAACAAGCCCTTGACACTCGACTTTCTTCTTCCTTCGTCATGGCCGTGAGTTCTCTCTGCTCTCTGTTCCCTTTGCTCTTGTTCTTGCGTTAATTATTATTATTATGGCTTTGAAAGTTTAGCGTATGTAATGTAATAGTTGATGGTTGCTGTCTCTGGATGTTTGCATGCAGACTGTACCAGTTAACCCTAAGCCCTTTTTGAACAATTTGACTGGAAAGACTGTTACTGTCAAAGCTTGATGCAAATGGGATACAAAGGTATAAACTTTGTTCCTCTTCTTAGTTTCCCTTTTATATCTTACTCTCCTTTTCTCCTTATGCTTTTGATTGGTTGCTTGGTCTGTCTTTCAGGTTTTCTTGCTTCTGTTGATTCATACATGAACCTCCTGGCACTGCCTTTCCTTTTCAATTTCGTATCTAACTTCTGAACATGCATGTTTTTTTTTCAAATTAAATTTTATTTCTTTATGTTACGTTATTTTGGGTTGTAGGAATCCCTTTTGCAATTTCAGATTTTGTTAATGAGCTTTGTACTATTAATGGAATGTGATTTGCAGCTGGGAAATACTGAAGAGTATATCGATGGACAGTTCATTGGAAATTTGGGAGAGATTTTGATCAGGTAACTTAAACCAAGAGTTGATTCATAAGTTTATATGTTATTGGTATGTGTTTTTTGGCATGAAAACTAAGCTCGAAGAGAACTGCAAAGCTCCTTTAAATTTCAAGAACAATGGGTACAAGTAAAGCTCTTTGGTCTTTAACTGATTGTATCTTAAAAAAAAAAATTATGTATCTCCATTTCCTCAATAATTGGGTAAAGCCTTTTGTACGTTGTTGACTTGTTAAAGAAGTAGGATATTTGCTCCGCTGTTAAGATTTTTATATTTGTCTCTCTTTTTTTATGGTTAATATCAAACATGCTAAGCTAAGATTGCACATTTACCATTCATCTATAGACTAGAATGATAGAGTAGTAACCTGCTTTAAAAGTTGGGAAGAGATAAGTTTTAACTCAATTGCTGATTATTGAGGCCTTAGAAACTTGGTTCTGATGACAGTGATGTGTGCAGTAATTGTGTAAACTCTTGCACGCCATCATGAGAGTACTGTTTCTTTACTGAAATGTTTGACCTGAGATGAAGAACAATGAAGAGTTAGAATTTATCCCCATGAAGAAGGAGATGTTGGTGTTATAACTAAAAGAGGGAAATACTCTTAGCTTACCATGAGATTAAAGCTGTTAAGAAAAAAGGTAGAGGGTCAGATATTAGCATATTTGTCCTTGTGAAAGCTAGCGCTTATGCCCATGAGGAAAAGAATCATGGCACTACAAACAAAAGAGAGAAATGCCTTAAAGTTGAAGCTTACCATGACACTAAAATTGTGAAGACTAAAGACTGAGAGTGTGTGTTCATTAGCATGACCTGTCCTTGAGGGATCCTAGAACTTGTTCTTGTGGTAATTTGTTCCAAGAGCTTGTCTAATTCTTACAAGAACGTTTAGGAAATTAAGGTTTCTAATTTTCTAGTATCTTGTGTGCTTAAATAGACTCGATGAATGCTATCTATATGTCACTATGCATTTGAAGTGTGGCATCTATGGTAGGGTTTTTTTCCTTCAAAGTAATGTTGCGAGCTTTATGGGTGAAGGACAGGATTCAGCTGTGAGATAGTTATGAGGTAACAGATGTTGTCAAATTAAAAAGTTCTCTAAAATCATTTGTGCAACTAGGGACAGAGGGGTTACAGTTTTGAAACCATGATTAGAAAGAATGGCTGTGAGATATCTTCCTTAGGCATTAGTCACTTTTTAAGAACTAACCGATTTTGTACAAAGGCTAGGTTAAATGCTAAATGGGAGTAGCTTTCTCTCCTAAAAATCTAGTTACTCGTGTAACTGAAGTATAATTAGTAACACCAGCAGGTTTTTATTTTAAATATACCACTGTTGAATTAGAGCTGTTTTGTATTGTGTTCAGAAGAACTTTAAGCCTAAATATGCTCTCAAACCTGTCTGACAACTGAGTTTGATACCCACAAAGCCCTTTGAAGTTTTTTCTAGTGTAAAGCTCCATATGAAACCTTTTGTTGGTTCTTCTTGCTGTTACTTTATGAAAGAAAATAATGATTTTCATAAATTATGCTAATATTTGCATGTCAATGATTAGATTACTACTTTTGTTGTTTTGTCATTTGAATCAGTTTTGACATAAGGCTTTCCGAAGCATATGTTACCATACACTTCTACCTGCCTCAACTGTACCTAACACCAATAGAAAAGGCAACATTACTACTAAATGAACCCTTAGCATGTAATATCTTTCTTTATGTTCAAAGCTTTCAAAGGTTTAGCCTCTTTTTGAAACTTGTGTGTTGAACATGGAAAGTATAGGGAATATCTTTTCCAAAATCTTGAGACAATGGGAGAAATATCGATTGATTTAGATGCTTGGAACCAATAGAAAGCTGGGAATAGAAGCTGAAACAGTGTCAGGGAGAAAAAAAGGCTTAAGCCTAAGATGGCTATTAATGATTTGACTTTGTAATTATTAGTATACGCAACAACACATAGGTATGGTGGACTAAACTCAGAACTGGTGATATTTTGTTACGTTATGGTCTCAAATATGTTGGAAGTTCAAACATGTTATGGTTGTTTTGTGGTGTTATAACTTTGAGAACTATCTGCAATGTTCAGTGAGGTCTACTAGTTTACAAACTCCTTTTTTCTATTTACTTCCATGTTTCATGCTTCCAAATTTACGAGCAAAAGCTAAAATTACTTTCAGTTAATGATTATAATAGAGCTGGATTCCTTTGTATTGGTCTATAATAAAGTACGAGGTGGAAGATGGACATAAGATGCAGATACTGTAAAGTCTTTTTATTTCATGGTTGTGTAGACCTAGAAGTGGAGTTTTTTTTTTCCCTTCCAGCAATTGTAAAAGAAATATGTTAAAGGCTACTCTGGAAGATTTTATGCAATTTAATACATCCATAAAGCATAGTAATAAAAGACAACAATGAAGCATGCATTTATCTCTACATTGAAAATGTCTACTCCAAACAGGCAACCTTTTGTGTATTACACACATGCATCACTGCATATTTGTATTTGTTGTTCTTCTATAGGTTGTAGGTTAGAAGTGCAGGTAGAGTTCCAGACACCTATAGTCAAAGTGGCGCATAATTATGAAGCAAAAGGGAGCTACAGACAATATGTTATGACCACAAACAAAATAGTGCATTAAATTTTGGTTTCTATAATACCTTTGTATGTTATAATGTATGTTGCTTTTGCATGTCATTAACTCTTCAAACAGCTATTGAGATGGTCATTTAGTTAGGACTTAGGAGTGCTAAATGTCTCATAACCTCTAAAAATATTATTTTTTAAATTGCTTTATTTTGTGCGACAGTGTTTTAGAATTAAGCTTCATATTCCTTGAGAAGATTTACAGGATCTGTTTGCAAGTTATCTGCAGACGCAACAATGTTCTCTACCTTCATGGAGTTCCGGAGGATGAAGAGATAGAAGATGCAGAACAAGACTAAGAAGACGTCATCAATGTATGTTCAATCATTGAGTTAATAGAGAACTCCAATAGTTTTGATTTTCATTTCGGATATGCTAATATTGTACATGTATTTTAATCAGAGTTGTGCTGTTTGCTTTCAACATGAGCCATGATCGACAAATTCATACCACCGTAATTTAACTGCTGATTACCTGCATGTGGGATTTGAGCAAACACTCTGTTTTGCACTTGTTCTAGAGTGATCCAGTTGAATGACTCACTGATTCCATCTTCTTGTGTTGCATAACTGATGGGGACAATAAATAATAAGAATTAAAGCAAAAAAAAAAGAAGTAGTTTTAGAGAAAGAAAAAGGCTAAAGAAGAGAAGAAAGGGGATTAGAGATATTCATAGTCTGCAATATTTTCATTAATCATCAAAAACCCCCTAACATTTATAAAAAGGAGGATATAAATACTAAAACTTTAACTAGAACAAGCGATTGGGTTTATGGTCTACTAAATAAAATACCCAACAATAATTAAATTAAACCTAACAAATAAAGCCAAATTAATAAATCTCTCATGTAAATTAAACCCAAAAACATAAGCTAAAGCTCAATTTTCCAATGGTTTGGGCTATCCTTTATCGTCTATGATCATGCGCGTGCGTAAACAATGTTTGCAGTTCGGTGTCTCCATCAATTATCCCGGGGTTGGAAGAACTCGACCCAGTCGAGTATAGGTCAAGACAACTCCGATAACACTCTCAAAGATAAGGATCAAGCTGTTGTAATGTCTCTTCGATAATCTAAGTATAATCTAAATCTAGTCGTCGAGCCCATATATTGGGATTTGCTGAAGTTCACCATCCCTGGTAAAAACAACTTGTGCATTCAAAGTAGCATTAATATGTTTCTTTTGTGTCAAAGATAAGGATAATGAGGCAAGGGTTTCAAAAGGAGCATCAGGGATAAGATGTTGTGTTTTATTTATAACAAGGTCTTTCATGTCAAAAGTAGAGTTAATATCAAAGTTTAATGGCAATTTAATGACATAATTATTTGATTCAATCATTTGCAACACTTTGAATGGTCTAGCACTACTTACTTGCAATTTATGATCAGTTTCCAAAGAACACCGTTCAAGTCTAATCTGTATCATGAAATAATCTCCAATATTAAGTGCATAATGATACTTAAGTAAATCAACTCGAAATTTGTATTGTTCATTACTTGCTTGAATTTGTTTCATGATCTCAACATGCAAATTATGAACTCAACATGCTAACGACTCAGCTGACTTAGACATCTTATCGTGAAGAGATATGGGAAGGTGTTCTAAAGGTTTCTCACGTTTGTAACTATGAACACTAAATGATTGAGAGTGTGGAATGAGACAAATATTGTTTGAAACCTGTGTAGATATGGTATGGACACAATCAAGTAAACTAGGATTATCTTCATCTTCCTCATCACGTGCATGAGGTAAGGGGTCAGGAAGCTCAACATGTTGCTCTAAACTTATGTGTGCTGGACACCAAGCATGTGGGGTGAGGAATCAAGTAGTTTAGGAGGACTAATATCACGAGACTCTTCTAAGACCATACTTATTTCTATAGGCGATTCCACTGAAGAGTTCCTTAAAACTTCTTCTACCATTAAAGCAAACATATCAGATTCTTTCTTAACCTCATTCTCACGCTCACGTGGACTCATTATGTTAAGTCCCTTTTCTTGCACATCGTCGTCATCTAGGTCACTAAAATCCTCAAGATTGGGCTCATACACTTCAACACTACAATCTTTCTCTTTACCTATATCCTTATATTTTTGGATGACTAAGGGTTTAGAGGTGCAATCTAAAGAGATATGATCAAATCCTAGACAATTAGTACACTCGAAAACCCTTGAACTCACCTTAGACACTTCATTGACAACTCGTTTGCCCTTATCTTTCTTATAAAGTTGGGCGCTACTAGGATTAGGTCTGTGGGGTGGAGCACCTAACAAAGAATCACTACTTCTGAATTGGGACCTAGTAGGGATACTATAAGAGTCTTGACAATGCTTCCACTGATTCTTTGTGGCCAACTTATAGTTTTGAACTAAGGTACAAGCTTGGTCAAGGGTAGATACACCTTGAAATACAACTTCTTTTCTAAGATCATCATTCAAACCTTTACGAAATCTACGCAAAGTTATGACTTCATTCTCTCTTATGGCACATCTCATCATGTAATCGTTAAACTGTGTTATATACTCATTGATAGACTTATTCTCTTGTTTTAGATTGTTCCATTGGTCTAAGAGTTTATTCCTATAAGACTGGGGTAGGTACTTTTCTTGAAGGTTTTGTTTCATTTTGATCCAATCAGTTATAGGAGGTTTACCTCTCATCTCTAAACAATCCTCAACATCTCTCCAATAAATTTTAGTTTCACCAATGAGCATCATCTTAGCAAATCTAACTTTTCTATTATCAGACAAGTTATGACACTCAAAGAATCGATTCATATTACGAATCCACATATCAAATATCCAAAGGTCATGACGACCGTCAAAAGTGGGGGCTTCTATTTTGTTAGGACTCATGACATAAAAGCATGCAACACTCACTTAGAAATGAAATTGAGATCACAAATGGTTCTTGCAAATGAAGTCACAATACAAAAATAAAGCTAATCTCATTTTTTTTTTATGTGATGATTAATCAAGAACATATTATGCTAGGAAAATTATAAGCATGCAATGCTAAGTGTAAATGATTAATCAAATAATGATCACAACTTTTCAATAGTTTCAACAAGCTCAACAACTAGTTGTTAAATATCAATGAAGAAAAAGGTTGATAAGCAAGAGT
>Ga0307518_10000669_pt1 | contig 25803 bp, 10 predicted proteins | sample 25_EM_MG_FD_203889 | JGI IMG/M metagenome (GOLD analysis project Ga0307518, IMG submission 203889) | Populus trichocarpa ectomycorrhiza microbial communities from riparian zone in the Pacific Northwest, United States - 25_EM | ecosystem: Host-associated > Plants > Roots > Unclassified | place... | reverse complement strand
CTAGCCTTTCTACATCTTACCGCTTAACAAAGCTTTTAAACATACATTCCACTGCCCTTCGTTGCCGTTTCCATAATTCCACGGCAACCATGACCCAATACACATTCTTCTATACAGCACAGCCATAGACACATGCTGGAAGCTTGAGGAACTGATGTTCATGCTTTTATGAGATTTGACAAGTACGGTCTCACAAGCTTTTTTAACAATAAAATGAGAGACCATTTATGTTAAAAGAAATTAGGGGTTGAAACAGGTACCCTCTAGATTTGAATGTCTTGAAAATACATCGGCTAAAATAGTATTTAGTGTTAGTCCGCCGCCCCTGAATTTCCTTGCTAGGTTTTCTGCTGCTTTCACAAATTCTCCCCTCCTTGCACTTTCATAGGCATTCGTGCAGCTTAGCTTGCTGAAACTCCTTTTAACTTATGCAGGATGTTAAAAGGTTGTTAGATGCTTCGTTCATTCTTGAATTGCAAGCCTTGCTGTGAAGGACACACGGTATTGCCAGTGTGATAATCAAGAATAATCGCTCAATCAAAGTAAAACTGCAGACTTATCCAATAACACTCTGCCCTGGTGTCTTCTTGACATTCTTCTCCCTCATCATCCCTCGTACATTTGCAACTTTGTCCCATCTCTCTTCCTCTGCATACATATTCGACAACAACACATAGTTGCCAGAATTCCATGGTTCAAGATCAATAAGCTCTTTTACTGCAAGGTGTGCAAGCTCTACATCACCATGAGTACGGCAAGCACTAAGCAAGGAACCCCATAGAGCAGCATTTGGAGCTCCCCCAGGCATGATTCTAATCAGGTCATAAGCCTCCCTCACACATCCACTACGCCCTAGGAGATCAACCATGCATCCATAGTGCTCAAGTTTAGGCTCGATTTGATGATGCTCCACCATTGAAGCAAGCAATTCCCTCCCTCTTTCAAACAGTCCTGCATGAGCACAACACGATAAAACCCCAACAAATGTCGCATCATTGGGTCTTACCCCTTCGTTCATCATCTCCTCCAACAATTCAACCCCAAGTTCACCATTTCCATTTAAAGCCAAACCCGAAATTAATGTGTTCCAAGAAATCACGTTCTTTCGAGGCATCTCATCAAATACCCTTCTAGCAGTCTCAAACATGCCGGATTTATTGTAAAAATCCACTAGTGCATTGCCCACAGCTACAAAATCTCGATAAAGCCCACTTGATTTTGCATAAGAATGAATCCATTTCCCAACATCAACAGAACCCAAACGAGCACAAATAGGCAGAACAGTAACTACGGTTGCCTCATCAGGCTTAAATCCCCAATCCAGCATATCATGAAAAAGTCCTAAAGCTTCACTATCCCGCCGACTTTGTGCTAGGCAAGAAATCATGATATTCCACGAAACAACACTCCGCTTTCTCATCTGTCTAAACAAACACAACCCCATATCAACATCCCCTCTCTTACAAAACCCATGAATCATCAAATTCCAAACAATCACATCTCTTTGATACATTTCATCAAACACTTTCTCAGCATCTTCCATTACCCCACAAGAACTATACAACTCTATAACCCCAATTCTTATTGCGCTAAAACCCTCGAACCCAACAACAAGAACCTCCTTGTGCATACATTTCCCAAGTTGAAGCACACCAAGACTTGAACACGCCTTAAGCAAAGGCGCAAGCGTGTACTCATCCGGCCAAATACCTCGATTTTTCATTGAAGAAAACAAACGGAAAGACTCTTCAAACGGTCCATTTAAAGAATACCCTTTAATCATTGCATTGAATAGGATTATAGTGGGGTTCTGGGTTTGCTTAAAAATCCGATTCGCATAGGCCATTTTGTTTAGTGACCCGCAAATGGAGACGAAATGGGAAAGGATTTGGTTGAGTTGGTTGAGACCATGTCGAAGGAAATGTGCGTGTATCTCACGGAGCTGTGTTCGGGTTTCGCGCCCGTGGAGAAGGCGCAAGATGTTGCGCTCAATCTCCCTGCAAGCTCTGCTCATCCTTCCTCTTTCTGTTTTACTTGTAACAGAAATTTAAAGTGAGCTGGGGTTTGGCGGGAGTTCATTAACTGTAATTTAAAAATGGCAAAGCCCTTCTTGTTTTTTTGGATAGTGGTTTTAACTTTATTATAAGGTTAGCTTGGTTTTGAAAATAGACCAATAGCTAATGAAATTGAAAAATATTTTGAATTTATTTTTTAAAATTAATTAGGTTATTTAAAATAATTTTTTAAAAACTTGATTTGAATTAGATTTTAGATCGATTAAATTCTAAATTTACCTGTTTCAATATAATATCAATAATTAAACTTGAAAATCTAATATTATATTCAATAATAATATTTGAAGAGTACTCCAATTAGTCGCCATATACAACTCATAAAAATTAAATAGCTAGCCATTGATGGAGCTCCAATGCTCCGTGAAAAAACAGGAGCCATAGTAGCGTGAATGTCCATGCTCCAAGGAGAGCGTGTAATTTAAGTGGCTAAGTCGAGCTTCTATGATTGTTTTCCATTGGAAGCTCAGAGCTAGCTTTTATTTTCCTCGGTGCATCTCCCTTTTCGTTGTGACTAACGCGATTAACATAGTCATCCAACACTCACAATCTGCCTGTTAAATTGGAGGAGATTATATTAGTATCAAATCTCTTCTCTGCAGACAGTGCTTTCTTTTTTAATTTGTCCCGCTGACACATGCAGACACTCACAAGCTGCATGATTTTATCTCTAGTTTGATTCATCTATGGTTTCTTCAAAACCTGGCATGCTACTTTCAGGCATGGAGATTGGAGAAGTATTTGAGTTTATTGTTTGCTTGGCCCGAGTTTAACTCATTACCCAGATGCAGTATTAGCTGTGGTTTTAGCAGTGAAGATGGGATCATCTATTTATTTCGTTTTTATAACGTGCTCTGTTTGCATAATATCCATGATCTTTGCTTGGTGAAAAGGCCATCCATGAAGAAAATTGGCACTGCTTTGATGGCTTTGCCCTGTTTATGATCTTTTCCACCCCTTCCAAGGATATTGTTTTCTGTTCATTTCTAACAAATTGTGCAGTGCAAATGATTGATACTAATGTTTTTGTCTTTGAATTACTTCTTTAAGAATAGAGTTGATCCGATGAATAGAAGCATGGAAATGCCGAGTGTTAGAGAAACTGTTTAAAATGAAAATAAATAAATTGTTCGAAACACTGTTTTTAAAATATTTATTTATTTTGTATAGAAATAATATTTCTAATATATAACTATACCCTCTAAAATCTCTAAAAAAACATTAAAAATAAAATAAAATAATATATATCTTTTCGTATACGTATTCTGTGTGCAGTAACATATTTATTAGACTTGAAAACATTATAACAAAACATTATATTTATTAATAAAATTATATGATTTTTAATGAAATAATTATATTTTAAATTAAATTAAAAAATTATTATTTAGTTTTATTACAACAGTTATAAATGTTAAAAACTATTATTTAAACATACTAAGTATCAAATGTTATCTTTTAATATTATAAATATTTATATAATAGTGTTAAAAAAACTCATTAATAGAGCTTATTTATCATAGTTTTCACTTAACTTACACAATAAAAACTTACATTTATGTTTCTTTTTAATATGAAATTTTTATTATTATTATTCATTTACAAACTACCAATAACTGTAATGATGTGATTGATAAAACGAAACCATGGCTGATGGCTGAAATTGTAGATCCCGGGGATTGTGGATTGGTTACCTTGCCTAGCAGCACAGACACCTCCAGCAAGGTGCTTTGAGATTCTTCTAATGTTCATGCTGTACAGCCTGATTTTCTAGTCTGATAATATGTCAACCTTCTCATTTTTCTATCCAGGTGGTTCGTCTTCTATACACAAATTCTGGTGCTGGCATGCTGGCTCCAGGAGCAAATGGTATTCAGAAGCTTTGGAAGTGGCCACACGACGAACAAAATCCAAGTGGAAAGGTAATATGTGGTAAAACAAGTTTGTTGATATCTAAAGTTATATAAAACAAGTAGCTAAACTGAGTTTTCGCCGGCCAGAACTTTGAGATCGGCTTCCTTCGCACCGGTGGCCCTTTCGCTGCACACAGCAACAGCAACAGCATTAGACCACACTTGTATACCAATCCATCTTCTAAAAACACCCAAGTCGGGAAAAACTAAAACAAACCCCTTTCGCTGCACACACTACCAACAACATTAAACCATAATTCTATACCAATCCAGCTTCTAAAAAACCCAGTTCGGAAAAAACTAGAACAAAAATGAACAAATGCAACTATTTGCTTGTTAGAGAAATGTTTTTCCGTGAGGTAAAGTTTTTAATGTGAATTAATTGTTTAATACAAACCATTGTTTTGAAATATTGGAGTAAATTAATTTGTATCCAAAAATTACATAAAAACCAGAAAAAGGAAGGAAACCGAAACGGAGGTGAATGAATTAAGGACAGAGTTATAATTGGCTGAAATTGATCTGAAGGGGATTATCGAGGAAGCTCAAAATACAGATACATTCATAGGAGACGAATTAATACCTCCCCATGCCGGCTGTCTCCCCCCCTGTTCCTTTTTCTTGCACTTTATTCAATTTCATCGATTCCTGTCTTTAAAATCGCGAAGAGAAGATGTGATATGCTCAGAGAGAACAGTTATACAACGGAGCGGACACTCCAAAGACGCATTAAAGATAAGTTGGGTATAGTTTCTTATTGTGTGTCAAGAATAAATCCCAAGAACAGTTATACAACTGAGCGGACACTCCAAAGACGCATTAAAGATAAGTTGGGTATAGTTTCTTATTGTGTGTCAAGAATAAATCCCAAGAACAGCAGTTTCAATGGAAGGAGTTTTTGAAAGATTTTGCGAAGATGGACAGATGGGTTGCCGATGATCTGTGACAGATTAATTTGGTGGGATCATACAAACGTGCGATGGTTTTAGGAATGGGTCATCATCTTGTGAGCCTCCGGTTGAAATCTCTGTCTGCACTGGTTGAAGAGGTTAGTCATTCATTAATTTATTTCTTTAATTAGGTAAATTTATATTTTCAGGAGGAGTTAGATTGGATGGAATGACTGGATAATGAGGAGCACAACTTGCGAAAGTGAGTTATACAAACAGCTTTATGATAAATAAATAAATAAAGGATTTTGATCAGTAGCTCATTGTTATGATTATACTTTGCTATTTCTTCAGCCTGTGTCATATTTTAATCTTAAGCTTTCAATTTCTTATCTCCTTGCTTTAATATTCTATAGAGTAGTTTCTCTGGTCTGAGGTTTGCACGGTGATTTAACTTGGAAAGCCTCTCTGGTCTGAGGTTTGCACGGTGATTTAACTTGTATAGCCTCTCTGGTCTAAGTACTCCTCTGGGTCCAATTTTCTTCGGAATGTGTTATGAACACCAGCAGCAGCCTATTTATCTAACAAGAACAAAAGAAGAATTTATTTATTTCACTTAAAGTGAAACTTACAATACAAATTTGAGCTTGAAAACTAAGAAAAATTGAAAAGAATCTAAACATTAGACCTTCTTAACACTGATTTCTGTTTTTGGAATCAATATGAACTAGATCTTTTATTAGAAAATCAGGAGAGCATGTTGGGTGTTTGGTCTAGTGGTATGATTCTCGCTTCGGGTGCGAGAGGTCGTGAGTTCGATTCTCGCAACACCCCTTTTTTTTTAAGCTTCTTCTCCATCTTTGATGAACATTCATGTAATGGCTGAGAGCACAAGAGCAGAACTTGCCATTCATATCATCGTCTTGAGTTTTTGTTCATACAAGTCCAAATATAGAAATGCAAGCAAGACTCAGTTTCAATAGTTAGAAGAAGGATGGAAGACGTTCGGTTTTTCAGACATTCTATAGTCGCTCAGTATCTTTGTCTCATTTAGAACTAAATTCAAAGTTTCCAACACCCTGCATCCATCATTAAATGCCAAATAAAAATTAATTTGATATATTAATATTAAAATTTAATTAAAAAAAGATTGTTTTTGTGACAGGAGTATTGTTTGCAATTATCTGGGGAATGTTGACCCGTATATAAATAAACCCTTATAAATTAGAACAGTATTTATCAATCAACTTATATATTATTTAAATTTCAGATATAAATCGGGATTGAACAAAAATATAGGTGAGATTGGCTTAGAAGTTAGGTTGTGGCCCAATCTTGTGGCCATATCTATTATACTAGCTTGAAGATAACCGAAAACAATTTCATGCCACAGAAATTATTTTAAGAATTTGGGAGAATTTTGAGATTACTATAAAAATATAATAGATTGGGAATTTTAATAAAACCTTGGAGTTTTAGAAAGGGTAAAGATTTAGAAAATAAAGTAAAGGAGGAGAGGATTGGAGGATAGGATATGGATTTGTGAGGGAAAAAATTTCATGTGAAAAATATGATTTTATTTATTTAGGAATAAAAAATATATAATTATTAATTATTAAAAAAAATCATGCATGACAATAAGCATATTATTAACAAAATCAACAAACTTCGTGATTTATACTTTTTATAATTCTTACATTTTCAATAAAATAATTTTTTCTTTCACTTTTTTCTATGTTTATCTCATTTTCTTTTTTTTTTTTCATAAAGTTGTTGTTGATAAAAAAATAAAAAGAAGAATGAATTTGATAACCCAAAATAATAAGAGGATCACATTTTTTATAGGATATGCAAATCATATAAGGCAAATATCACATTTCTCTACATTTCTTTGTACGGATTATTTAAAAAAAATGAATGGTTTTTTAAAGATGAATAAGAAAGAAAAGTTCTTTTATTAAGGCATGAATTAAAATTGAAAAAAAAAATGAATGGGAGGGTGTTTTCACTGTACATACGGATTAAGTGCACTATGAAGGGGATTAGTATAATTACTGTTTTTCCCTTCACAAAAAATTTTTACTTGCTTGGCTTATGAGGGTATTTTTGTAATTGCACAAGAACCTATCGGTGATTGTAATATTTATTGAGGTTAAAAAAATCTTTTACTTTTTATTAGTACGATACCCTTGAAATCTAAATAAATCTACATTTGCTTAAGAGGTGAGTTCGTCTTTTTGTTTTAAAATGCACAATAAATTTATTTGATTACATCTTGAATAAGAAATTTATTAACTTGGGTAGGTTTTATTTGTCTTTTTAAAGTGGTAATTTGTGTGTATTATAGGATGAATGCAGGGGTAATTTTGTATTTTAGATGCATATAGAGGATTTAGGAGGTTGAAACTCTACAATAACATGGGTGTTTAAAAGAACACGACGTCTCCGTCCATATTAAGGGAGCGTTTGGTATTGCGTTTGTACCTGCGTTTCGTCCAAATTTGAATTTTTTTTTTTTTTTGCTAAAATTGAATGCGGTTTGTACTTTTTGGATCGTTTTGATGTGCTGATGTCAAAAATGATTTTTAAAAAATAAAAAAAATCATTGGCATGCATTTCGGCACGAAAAGCTATTTGAAAAGCACTCGCAACCACACTGCCAAACACGCTCTAAAAGCTATGTAAGTGTTTCGTGGGGCGGTTTGGCTCTAGCAACATTTTTCTTTCTTCTGTTTTCTTTCTCTTTCTCTCTCTCTCTCTCTTTGCCTTAAAAAAGGCATTGGCGAAGAAAAAAAATGTGATCCTCTTATTATTTTGGGTTATCAAATTCATTCTTCTTTTTATTTTTTTATATGATTTGCATCTTAATTTTTTTTTTTGCAAACTTTAAATTTGTTTTTGGTTTCTCCCTTTATTGGAATGATATTTGCCTTCTTATTTTGTTTTGATTTCAAATTTGATTCCTTTTCTTTTAATTTTTTAATTTTTATTTTTACTTCTTTTGAAGAATATTTTAGTATTTGCAATTTCAATTTTTTTTTTCAATTTTATACTATGACACTGAAATGTTATTTTTAATTTTGTTTTGGTTTCAGATTTGATCTATTTTCTTTTAATTTTGGGTTTTTGTTTTGATTTCTTTTATAAAATATTTGATTTTTAAAAAATTTCATCATTAAATCAATTAATGTTATTTTCTCCCTTATTTTTGTATATGACATTTAGTTCTTATTTTTTTATATTACTATTTTTTAGGGGGTTTTTTGTCAAATTTAGTTTTTTTTCAATTTTTCTTCTAAAATTAAATTTATTGAGAATTAAGATAGGTAATTATTTCTAGTTGGATTAGCTCATGACACCGCATTAACATGTTTTAAAGGTTAACCAATGTGATGTTGGCTTTTTTTTCTTTCTAACTGATTTTTTTTTTATCCTTTATACTTTACATTCTTTCTTTTTCCCATTTTTTATAAAAATTTATCACGGTCCCATTCATGTTGCTTGTATTTTTTTTTTGGATTATCCTGGGGCCTCAAGCAGCTCAACAATATCGATTATTCATGCAAAAATAGCATCGTAAAATACTGACTTGACAGGTCAATCTATGACCTGACAAACCAGTTAAAACAAATACTGTTTGGAATTAACCAAATCAACTCGTAATCTAGGCATTGAGAGAGGTAATGGGTGGAGAGGGGTATAATAACTTTGATTCAATCCGGCTTCTCAATATGCACAAATCTCCCTTCCCCGCTTCTCGAGTGCCACTAGCCAGGCTCACAGATCCCATTAATCAACAGGCAGTCAAGTGGAGCTGGCTACTCGGGTATTCGTCTATTCGAGGTTGTTTCAAGAGTGGATTTTTAGGGCAGTAAGAAATTCGTGTAAAGTTGAAAAATATGTGGCAGCGAGGTGAAAGGGATTCTCTGAAAAGCTCACATGGATAGTTCATAACCCAACATTGCCACCCAGAAAAGCTTGTATTGCATTGGACCCCACTACGTAGGCCTAAAATGAGGGATTTTCTTCCTCTGAGAAAATGTAGAAACAGACAAATGGGTGCTCTCCAAAGCTTCTACCAAGCCTACAGCCTGTGATTGCGGCTGTTCGTTTGACAGGAAACTGGATTTTCTTTGCAATAAACTAGGTTTCTCCAAAAGCAGAAGCTTGAAACCTCGTTATAAAACCTTTTGTTAGTTGCCAAAGAAAACTTCTGTTATAGTTACAGTCATTAAACCAGTCAGAAACAAGGTACAGAGTGTATTAACCTGTTGCTGCTCCTTTTTAACCGAATCATAGTGTATAAATTCTCCTTCTGAGTTGGTTAGATTTCAAGTCGGTTCATTAAGTTAATCCTGGTTTAGCTATATAACTAAGATTACAGTTTTCCTATCATTTCAGGAGAGAAAAAAAAAAGCTCTTATTCAATAGCTGGCCAAACTTTCTTTGACATAAATTGTTTGACGAGGGAAATTCCCTTTTTTTAAAAAAAAATGAAAAAAACAGAGAAAGGAAACAGCCTAGGCAGATAGTGATAGAACAATATGTTGAACTTCAAATAGACTTTTCAGGTCCGACCCATGACTTGTGTCATCATTTTGATTCTTACGATAACATGGAAATTTGGATACGAGCCCGCCCATGTACAATAATGGAGTTGAGGGGCCATGATGTGATTTTGCCACTATTTTTTCTCAGGCTAAAAATTCATATGTCCCAATTTGATGGACCTGTCACCTAACACATGTAAGGTTAATGCTCAGATTTGAAAAGAATGTTTAATTGATGAGATGAAAATAAAATATAAAAATAATTTATTTCTAAAATAGTTTTTAAAAGAGAAAGAAATAAAACCTCCATTGTCCTTACAGAAGGGTTCAAAACGGGAAGGATAAAGAGTAAATGTTCTCCATTATCCTTTCAAAGCGAGAAGAACAGGGAACATGCTCTCCATGTCTCAATCTTTTCTATTCCGTACACTTCCTGTATTTGTTGACCGGCTACTTTCAGATATGTATAGTACCAGTAGCAAAGCCTTCATTTGCATGGTTAAAATGACAAGACACAAAAAAAATAAAAGAAAAAAACGAAGGGTTTCTCCTGAGTGTTCAAGTTTACGATAACGATTGGTTTTTTTTAGATATAATTTAGAAATGCATCGAAAATTATTTTTTACATCAAATACATCAAAAGGTTAATGTTGTTACTTGTTACTTAGGCTGTTATGTTCCTTCCAAGTATTCAGACAAGGGTCCATGAAGGACGACATCAACAGACAATTAAGTGGAGTTTTCTCATCTTTTATCCTTTGTGAAATGATGGGGTGAAATATAATGATCAAAGGATGAGAGGCCCAGATCGAAGAATCCAAAAAGAAGTGCAGAAATTTGCTAGGGAAGTTTAGAATGACTACAAACTATATCAAGACCAAGCATGTCTCATTATCTCCAACTCCTTTATGTCATTGTCTCATCATCTCCTCTACGGGACCATGTCCATGTCCATGAAACACCATGCCCCATTTAAATAAGATTACAAAGCACCCATTAGCAAACTCAATCTACATCTAGCTAGATTACTGGTGCGGATTGATCAAGGCAGAATAATTTAAAGATGATGAAGGGACAGTGAGATTCTTAATGGCCCCAGATTTTCCAAAGTTTGTCAAGTGATCTTAGATTTTGAAAAGGCAAATGGGTCACCTCACCCTCTTTACCAATGTCTCTACATCACTATTCTCGTGCAAAATATCACATGTGCATATCAATATGAAATTGGGCAAGCAAGATACAGCCAAAACAACATGAAATCCCTTTATAATTGTGGGTCAATTTCGGAGGCATCATCGTGTAATTGGAGGTGATAGGGGACCTCTACTACCTAACATCACAGAATTATGTGTCCTCCAACCATGTGGACGATATTATTGATGCAATAATCCAATTAGTGCACTGTTTCACATTAATCCCACTTGTGATTTACACCTAATATTATCACATCTCAGTCAAATTAGAACTTGGTGCAGAGGGAAGTAATTACTGGTAGAAAGTGATATTGATCTTTCTCTAGGCTTAAAACACCCTATGAGAGAGTACAAAATACATAGATCAGGGACAAACTTCTCTTTTAAGCTAAAAGAGAAGAATATCCATCAATAAATACATAAAAATACAACAAGATTTAACAGAAAGGAAAGTAAATTAAAAAAAAATCATAAAATGTATATACAAGTTCCTTTTAACACATTTGATTACTTAATTACCTGGATGAAACAGGATTCAAAGCTCTTGCAAATCCATTCATAGCTCCATAACCCTTTGAACTGAACCCTAAACACCCCAGTAAACCTTGTCTGTAAGGCAAAAATGTCTTCTTTCTCATCTCCTCAGCTTGTGCTTTACTTGCCTTATAATGTAACTCATGTGGTGATGCTGGTACTCTCCTCTTGCCTATCCCATTCATTGGCTTCTTCCCTGAAGATGAAGAAGAGCCATGCCCACTATTTCCCTTCACTTTCTGACTCTCACCACCAACATTAGACCTACTATTGTTGTTGCTGCTGCTGCTGCTAGCCTTCTCTTTTGACACACCAAGTTGGACACCAGTACTTTGTTTCTTACTCTTCTCCTTGACCGGTGAGAAGGAAAAGTTAGACCAAAACTTGTTGTTGCTCCTCCCTTCACTCTTGCTTCTATAAAGAAGATCTTTCAAAAAAACCCATTTTTTTGAGTTCCTTCCAGCTGATGATGACCTTGAAGATGATGCAGAAGCTGGAGGAGTATCAGTGCCACCACTAGTTGTAGCCTCATCAAGCTTGAGACTTTCATCATTAACTTCCAAAGAAGTAATAGACCCATCAATTACGTTCTTGTTTTCTTCACCATAATCTTCAAACTCAAAAGAAGTGCTTCTCAATGGTGACATGGATCTTGTTCTTCTACGTAAAGATTTGTTCTTTAACCTCAGATCTCTTCCTCTCGACATACTTTCACCATTAGCACCAACCTTTCTCCAACCCTTCATGAATTCATCTTCATTACTACTATCTCCATCTTCCTCTTCATTTTCAAGATCCATCAAAGGAGCTAACACCTGAGGTCTCTGCAAATGAGAAGACAACTTCATGGGGCGGATCTGACCATTCAGGAAAAGCTCATCAGCTGAACTCATGGATCCGGGTTGACCCGACCCGGTCGAGCCAAACCGTGCAGAGAATTCAAACTCATAACCAATAGCGACACTATTATCAGGCGAAGAAGCAAAATTCGCCATTGCCTTTTCCGCTGATGTCATTGCGAAATGCCTTGGACTTGCCGGACAACTATAAAAGAACCCGCCGTTAACGGGTCCCGATCCGGGTCGACCCGGGCTAGAAGGCGCGCTAACATAAGGTGTGGAACAAGCACTGTCAAAGTCTTCAGTAAAGTAATGGGTTTCTAAAGTTTTGCCATTATAAGGGTTTCCAAGGTCTGTTTTTGGGTCTGGTGTAGAGGTTTGGCCATTTTTGTTCTTACTCTGGGTTTCTTGCAGCTCCATTTTTCTTTGCTGTTTGTGTAAGAACGACAGAGAGAGAGGGAGAGACAAGTGTTGGGGTTGCAAAGTGCCTGTGTTGTGCAAGTAAATAGGGGTTTTGAGACTTGGTTGGGTTCTTAAATTGCCCTTGAAGATGATGAGTTATAACATCCAATGCCATTGTCTTTTTCATTATCTTTGACTAATGACAATTTGATTTTGGAAATTAGAAATCCTTAAAAAGAAATTAAATGGGTTTTACATGTTTTGGAATTTCCAAATGATGCCATTTTTTTTTTGCAAATTCAAATGGAAAGAGGTACATTGAATTTGTGGGTTTTAATTTCCAAGGGGGAAGAATTTAGGATTTTTATTTCTTATTCATCCCATGAAAATTTCAGAGTTTGATACAAGTAGTATTTTTTATAACAATTACATGGATGATACCATTAAAAGTTACACTAGCATGTGTTGGGAGTGTGGTTGCAGTTGTTTTTTAAAGTGTTTTTTACTCAGAAATACATCAAAATAATATTTTTTTTATTTTTAAAAAATTATTTTTGACATCAGCATATTAAAATGATTTGAAAAAACCAAAAAATATTAATTTGAAGTAAAGAAAAAAATAAAAAAATTTTAATTTTTTTCAAAAACACTTTTAAAACACAAAAACAAAGAGGGATTACTTGAAATATCGATATAACAACTAATTTATCTAGAATTTAGTTTAAGCTAAATTTTATTTTAAATGAATTAATTTAATTAAATATGATCACATGTTCAAACTCCAATAAAAATTTATATAGCTACCTCTAAAGATTTTTTTTTTTAACAATGTTAATTCATTTAATTTTTATTAAAATAATATTATTTTGAGATTAAGTTAATAAACTTGTGAGCCAAATCTTACATGGGACTCAACGGCTATAATTTTAATAGTATACTTCAAAATGCATCGGGTAGACTATTAATTGAAGACAAGAATCAAAGGTACATTGAACTCATAAATTTAGACCATTTATTTTTGGCAAAAAATTTAGTTACTATTTTGTGATTTGATTGCAGAAAGAATTGAACAAGAATCATTTGCCAGCCCATATGCAATGTTCATGTAACCACCCTCCTTTGATGACCAGGACTTTTTACAAAATCTTTAATGATTCAGGAATTATTTTCCAATTTAAATATTAAATATCTCAAACTTCGAGGGAAAGCTTCGGAAATGATTTTGAAATTATATTTTTAAAATTTTTTATTTTTTTATTTAAAATTATTTTTTTATTATTTTTATATTTGACGTTAAAAATAATTTTTAAAAATAAAAAAAATATTATTTTCATATATTTTTAAATAAAAAATATTTTAAAAAATAATTGTTATTAAACTCTTAAAATATCAAAAATAATAATAATAATAATAATAATAACACTGCCGTCTTCTCTTTTCGAGATATTTTTGTTTTGAAAAGAAACTAGCCCACAGAGGACAAACTAGTGATCTTAGATTAAATTTTATTCTAGCAATATCTAAAATTTTATATCGAGATTTCACTCTCAAGCATATCAAACGATTTTTGTCTACAAGTTCATCGAGTCCCAAACTTCTATTTTTATTTATCGAGAAATAGGTGTGATTTTTTTTTAGTTTGGTTTGATTTTTATTAAAAAAATAACCAAATCGAATTAAAAAGAACTGAAATTGGTTCAAACCGACCGGTTTTGGTTCGGTTCGGTTTTTTAGGATAAAACCAGTTCAAACTGGTTTGGCTCGATTTTGGCTTTGTTTTTTTCCGGTTTAGCTCGGTTTGTTTTCCGGTTTTTTCATTCGGTTTTTTCAGTTTTAGACTTATAAAACTGAAACCAAACCGGTCGGTTTTTTCAAAATTTTAATCAGTTTAATCGGTTTTTTTTTACAGTTTTGTTTTTTTAATTATTCATTTTCTGGTTTTTTAATTTTTTTCTCACCCCAATCGAGAAGTCTATTAGAATCTAAACTGTAATCGTTCAAGTTATATCGAATTGCTTTCCCTTCACTATCCTTCCGGCATGGAGTTAATGAGCCATTATTTGTACGAACAATTAATGATAAAATTTATAACCATTCGGCGGAGAGCATAAAGTGTTTTTTAGCAAGGATAAATCGAGGCAAAAAAGAGGAAGCAGGAAGCAGAATGTCATGAAAAAAGGTGTAAACATTGAGAGAAGAGTAGGGATCGAGGTGGGAAAACGGGAAAGCGAACATGGACAAGAAATTTACGAGCAAGGCAGCACGTTTGGCCTCCTGCCATGGCCATTTGTGTGGGTCTTTTTGTGCTTTCTCTATGATGTCATACACTCCCTCTCCTCCCCCATGAAGGCCATTTGGCCTGTCACATGTGACCTGTCCTTGTTCCATTCTCCATGGCAGGATGTGTATATATCCATCAGAAGGGTACATCTTCCATCCTCAGCCCTCTGATCTCCTCGAGATCCACGCATAGTACACTGATCATGCAGGGGGTCACCACTCTCAGAAAGAAAACCTAGCTAGTGGAGCTCGACTCGTTTGGAACTTGCAATTTTTCGAGTGATGGATGGAGAGTTGACATTCTGGGTGTTAGTTAATTAATGGTATAAATCATTTTTCATTTGTCATAATTTAAAATAAAATAAATGAAGGATTTAAATGGCTGATGAAGGTAGAAAAACCCTCTAAGAAAATGCATGAAAATGGGTGCATTGATCCACTGTAAAACCCCATCTCCTTCTAGGGCTTTTGAGACAATAAGTTGTAGGAAAATTCATAGGATCCTAACTTTTGGGCGGCTACAACGAGGCTAAGGTTCTGTGTTTTAGTAAACCCTGTTTTCTAGGTTATGATTTTTTTAAGAAATATTTCTTGCGGTTCGGAGAACCAAAAGATCATTATCTTAAGTAAAGTAAACTGCTAATCCTGTCTTAAACAATTCATTAATAAGAATAAAGATTTCGTGCTAATCTGTTGACAATATTGCAGAATACACTGCCTCTTTTCAGTGGTTTCTCTGTCCAAGAAAGAAGAATATTGGTGTCCTTGCATAAATTAAATAAATGTATAATCACCCAATCCAGATCTGACATGTGGATTCATAGCCTATGGCACACACCAGTTCCCGGAGACAGCAAAAAAAAAAACTATACTTCCTGTGGACGGTTCTATTTAATGAAGCATATGAAAATTTCTCTACTTTATATATTTTGGGAGTGTTTGTTTTTATGTTGTAATTTTTTTTTCGGAAAAAATAATTTTTTTATTTTTTTTTGATATTTTTAATGTGTTAACATCAAAAATAAAATAAAAAAATATGAAAAAAAAATATTTTTAAATATTTTTAAATAAAAGATATATAGTATCACAATACTAAACATATATATTGAGAATATAAATAACATATCAAACAATAAACTATGTTTTGATGAATAATTAAAAATTTAAAAATAAATAAATAAAATGCATCTGAAAGTGATTTTAAATTCTAGAAAAAAAAATTACACTCGTATTCATAATAATCAAAGTCAGTTTAAATTATAAAATAGATAAGTTAACTTGATCTAGTTTAAATAATTTTAATTTTTTTATAATTAAAATTATACTGTTTTAAAAATAAAAATTATCCAACAAAAAATATGTGAAAAAACAACATGGCTTAATAGGTTATTACAAGTAGCCATCAGGAATAAATGAACTCTGTCTGACTAGCTCAATTGACAACCTTCCAACGAGTGTTCTTGGATTCCTTTTCTGTTGAATCTTTTGTTTTCTTTAATTAATTGGTTTCATATTCTCAAAGGTTCATTGATTTTCCCCATGGTTACTGAATCTGAAAGGGAAATCTGAGATTCATTTGACCGAATCCCATCCCAGGCTAAGTTTAATAATAAATAAGAGAGGATTCACTTGCTATGACCCGATTAGAAATTCAAGTTGATCAATTATCCAATTAAAAACCTACTTGTTGATGTTTTTTTTTAAATCAAAACATCATTTTAACTTCTTTTTTTAAAAAAAAAATAGTTAAATTGGATCATCCCACTCAATCCATCACCCAAACCCAGCTTGGTTTAATAATTATGAATTTGCCTTCTCCACAGGTGGAGGGTTCTATACATGGATAGTGCCAATAATATCATATATACTCACGAGATTGCTGTGGGCATGCCATTTACTGTAAATTTGTAATTCTTGTAACATGTATTTGCATACAAGAAAGTGGTGCCTGCTGTGCCAACAGGCATTCGGCCTGTGATGAAATGTTATAAGGCCTAGCCTGGTCTATGATCTGGTAAGCCCGGATCACGGCCGAATCAAAGATTCAGACAGAATTCTGATTGTTTGATTGTTCTACCAGTAGTTAACTCTGACGGAAATCTGGAGGGAACCAAATATTTTAGGAAGTGAAAAGTGCACTTCGAAAATGGAGATTACAGATGGTCAGAACATGGAAAACATGCAAGGTTACGAGTGGTGATCATGTTCTTGTTTCCTCTGCCAAAATCAAAGGAATGTAAGGTCAACAGGTTACCTTAGATACAGTTGAAGTTAAATGAGAGGACGACCTTCTTGAAGGGTTTTACAAGGGTAAAAATCAGAAACCAATTCATCAACCAAAGAAGTTAGAATCCCATTCTCAATCTCTAGACCCTCTTCAAATGCTTCTATGCTAAAGTCGAGCCATTTCCCATACCGAGTGCTCATGTCCTGGTCTACAAGCTCATCCACCATCATGTCTCCCATGCTTTGCCAACCCAAAATTTCCTTGTACAGCTCCTCTGCCAACCACCCCTTCCTTTGAAACAATGTTGACAATCTAGCCCATGCTTTGCAGCTCCCTAACAAAATTTGTCCACATTTAAAGTCCAGGGATTCACTAACACAATCAAACAAAAGCTTTCGCGCAAGCTTGGAGTAATCTTCTTCATTACTTTCCATCCCCTGGTCTTGATTCTCCAACTGATCAAAAAGATTGGGGTTTATGACGTTGGAGGTTTGACCCAATGAGAAATCTTTCAAGTTTAGCTCTGCACTGACAAGTATATCCCTCATGAAATCTAGTTCCCAGTCGCTTGATTCCTTTGATTCTGTTATGCTGCATGTCCTAGTTGTATATTTTCTTACCACATCCACTGTAGATATTGAGGAGGCTGAGTCTGATAGCTCGGTTTCACCCTCCATTTCTACAGATTCATTTGTTGAGCAATGGCTACTTCCTGAAAATTGAGTATATATTTTGGTCACTATTTTCATCAAAACGTAATTTTATCCAAAAAAGAGAGAACACCCCACATCACATTATGAAGATCTTAAAAGGTGCACACAACCCCGAACCTGAATTGAAAAATTAGATGTGCTTATCTTCCTAAATATCAGTCACAAATTACCACCACTAGGTTCCTTATTGGCATTTAAATGATATTGGTTTATTTCCAAATTATCATGCATGAAGTGACGGGATTTTTCCAAATCCAAATGCATAGTTAGAAAAATAAGTCCAAGAGAATCAGGGTACAGCTTTACCGTTGAGATATGAGCAACTTCCACTTGCAAAAGAAGGTTCGAGAATTGAAACTGGGCTGGTACGTTGACACTTGAGTTCCTTTCCAGTTTCACTGTAATTGCTGCTACTGCTTTGCACTTCCATATCTTCTGATTGCTGAAAAGGTTGTCCAAGTGAGATTGTTAGGGAGGCAAATAAGCTGTGAACCTATATTCACTTCTGAAGATGAGAAATGCTAATTGAATTATTTTTTGTCAGAACTTCCAATCCCGTTAGCATCTGCTTAGCTTTTCTACATACAGAATTCTGTATGCTAATGTGTTCATTGGTTAAGTGGAAGGTATTGGCAACAACTTGCACACAGGCTCCAAATTCTACAGATAAAAACAATACAAGGACTAGCATCTGCACCAAACAATTACCGACTAAAATCCAGACTCTTTAGCACACGCAAAAATGAAAACCAGAAAATCCAGGGGACAGCTTCCAGAGCAATTCTACCTGACTCAGAAATTATATTAAAAAAAATTTTAAAAAAAAAACAAGAAGAAGAAGAAGGTATTGGCAATAATTTGCACACAGGCTCCAAGTTCCACAGATAAAACCAATACAAGGACTGGCATCTGCCCCAAACAATTAACAACTAAATCCAGACTCTTTAGCACTCGCAAAACATGAAAATAAAAAAATCCAGGGTACAGCTTCCAGAGCAATTCTACCTGACTCAGACATTATCCGCAATGTAAGAGAATATACCACCTTTACAGCAGAACTAGGAGAAGCAAGTAAGTGCCCATTTGAACTCACGCAGAAGATTTTCTGAACATTATTGGACTTGGCAAAAACACAAACATGTATTCTTCCTACTTTATCTACTATATCTTTAATGATATACATATACAATACAGTAGAGGCATGGAATAAATTAACCCGATTGTCAACCTCTACCAGATAGGTCACCTACAAAGGCATCTACAACATAACACACATGTTACCTACATCAAAGAATAGAACTAAACTTTCAATTCTTTTCAGAGAATGTAATATTACTCACATCAGGAAAAGCTTATCTTGAAACTGAATACTGACAAAAAAAAAATGAATTCCTATTGTCACTCGAGCATATCAAAATTCCAAGAAGAAAACAGATAATGTAGATCAGAGATGCCAAAAAAGGAACGATGCATCTACAGATTGTGGACATATGACTGACCTGCCACTTTTGGTTCATAGCAAGCTGTGAATTTTCCACCAAAATACAATCGAAGTAACCTAGGCTGTCTGACTTATCTTTATCATGAACAACTTGAAGCATCTTGTCCAGTGCTGCGGAGGAGGTGCTTGCCACATTGGGAGTTGATGAGTTTTGAAAAATGGACAAAGAAGTAGAAGAAGTCTCCTCTCTGATCACATTACAATGGGAAGACTCTACTTTATATGTTAATTCTCTCAGTTTTTGTTCCAAAAGAACACCCAACACGTCACCTCCCATAACATTCAATCCAGGAAAATAAGACATTGAACTTTTTAAGGAGGGATGATCTTTACTACCAAAAGAGTCGATAGCAGAACTGCTACATTTCTCCGACATTTGTCCAGATGACTGAGAGCTAGGCGTGGCCCGCTTTATGGGAGACGAGAACGTAAATGAAACAACATCCATGCCACTTTTCCTGTTATCCATGGCCATATTCATGTTCCCATCCATTACAACATTACTTTTTGTAGACATTTCATCCTTATTGAATGATACATTAGGAGTGGCATTTCTGTCAATTTGGAGATCACCACTGACAGAACGTTTCTTCCGAGCTATATTCTTAGTTTTCTCCTTTTCAGAATCTGTCATGACCAAGCCCATCTTTCTGGGCACAGTTTCAGGCTTTACAACAACCTTTTTTACAGTCCTACTTTGTCCAACAGAACCACTAGTGGATTTTGTTTTTCTACCTTGCTGATTAGAAAGTGAATTCTTCAAACCTGAACTATCTTTATTGGGTGCAGAATTTTGCTTGAGGTTATTCTGCTGAAGCACATTACTGGTCCTGCTTTCAGAGATTCTCTTCTGTACAGTATTTTGTGTGCGAGGCTGGGTCTTAAGCATCTGGTTTGTTTTGACCTCATTCTTTTCCTTCTGTTTCACAATACTCTTACTTTTCAATGTTGATACATCCCTTCTTTGACCATTAGTGGACTTTGCTTGTGCTGCAAGTGGAACAGACTTCCCCTTGTTCTTCAAACTGCTGGGAGTGCCTTTTTCTGAACTTGTAGAAGCCTTGGATGATGACAGGCCTTCTGGTCCACTCCAACTCTTGTCACTTTGTCGTCCTTTTGTATTCTTGGCAACAGAGGATTCACTTGATCTTTGGGGCTTAGATGTTGTATGTGCAGCAGCTTCCATTTTCTGTTTCAAATCTCGAATTCTCAAAGGAACTGAAGAAGTCCCGATTGATGGAACTTTACCACTGCTAGTTGCCTTGGGATTTGCCTCAATTATCTTTGCAGCTGCCTCCATTATGTAAGCCGCATTCTTTGTTGGGGTGAATCCAGGATTCTTAATAGGAGACAACAACTTATGGTGGGTAGATGGAATTGATTTAGCTGATTTTGGAGGCAATGTTTCAGTTTGAAATCTCTTACTTGGCCGGTTTTCCACCTTATGCGGCCTCGATTCCACAGAATTCCAAGCATACTTCTCTTGCTTATTTGGAACATTGAGGTGGTCCACAGGGTTATATTCACTCCATAAATTAGGCGAGCTGCTATCATATTGAAATGCCCTAAGAGAGCGTGAATCAAAAACTAGGGTAGAAGAGGGCTCAGCAACATTTGATGTTGGCAAAGAATCCAGACCCATAAGCCTTGCAACTGCCCCAGGGGCCCTTGTTCCATATCCTTCATCACTAGTCATTGATGAAGCACAACTAAAGTCACTACTTCCTCTGTTACTCAAGTTTGCTCTTCTATCATCCAGCTCCCCCTGGATGTACAGGAAAAACAAACCGTTAAATCATGTTTGAGATTTTATAACAACTAAAGGATAGTAGAAAATAAAAGTACAACAGGAGAGAGATGAATGCTCACCGCCTGAAGCAGAAGCTTTTCCATTTTTTCAACATTTTCTTTTCCTTGCTTTAATCCTTCTACAATCACAACACATACAGACATAAATCAAGTTAAAAACTGGACAACTTAGGAAACAATCAGAAATTACGATACGGACAGCCATAATCTTCAAGACAACAACTATACCAGGTAATTCAGAATTATTCGCAAACAGCTTCTTCCGAGACTTCCCATTCCAATCAAACAAGTTAAAAAGGCCTCCTTTTGAACGTTTTCTCTCACCCTCCATCATATTATCTACAAATCATAATTGAAATGGTTTCAGCAATAAGTAAAACCTAGAAAAACCAACTTCTAATAAATTCTTTCGAAATCATTCTTAACCAGGAGAACGATTCAAATAGGCAAATTTGTCTCATCAAAAACCCAAATTTACCTCTGCATTTTACAAAATAATCAAACAGAACCCATCAGCCAAACTACATTGCCATCAAGTTCCAAATTTAAAATTAAACAAGCTCTAAAGATGAATTGAAACACAATTAGGACACAAAAGATTAGACCTTTAAAAACCACATCCACGCCTAATGTCAGCTACATTGCTCATTCAGCAAGCAAAAAACACAAAGTGCTAGATGTTTACACACAAGTGGAGAGGTAATACAAAAATAACTACACTAATTACCAAGTAAATCAGATCCTTCTTTAAACAACCAACATTGCCAAAATCACAGGCATTACAGAGCCAAATAACCTTCACTTAACTGGAAAATCTTTAAATTAACAAAAGAAAGCAAAAAGAAAAGGCAAAAAACGATTCATGTGAATCAAAATCTTACTTGACATCCTCCAAGAGTCAAGGTTCCAACCGTTACTCGCATAAACAGCAAAATCAACCAAATCCCATTTGCCTTAGAACCACAAAACAGATCGAAAGCATCCAGAAATAACTTAAATCGAAAGGGTTTTCTTCAAATCTCACAAACTCTGAACCATTTCATATGAATCTCACTAGTCAACCCATACTATCCAAGAATCCCACATTTTTTCAAATTCCAAGCTCTGAACTTTGCCTGTAAGAGGTTGTTTTTTGAGCAAAAGTAAACAAAACCAGATGCCTGAAGGCTTAAAAAGTAGGGTTTTTAACAAAATGGCTGGAAAATGAAGTCAAGAAGAGCTAAAAAATGGTGACATTAGCAGATAGAGGGAAACACACGAGAATTGGGGTGCACGAGGAATGGTCCAAAAACATGCGGTTAAAACAAGCCAGTTTAAAAAAGAGTAAAAATGTGTCAGTCTAGAGGGAGAGAGGGGATGGTGGACTACCTGTCTTGTGCTGTTGATGGCATTAGATTTTTGAGACGATGAGACACTGCTTTGACTTTATGGCAAGACTGCAAGAGTTTGAGGAGTAAACTCCTGTGGAATTGTGACTAAAATAATTGATTTATTAACATAAACAAGTGAACCAACTGGGTGTTTTTGGCCTTTTGGTTTTCCAAAGTTAGTGATGATTTTTCAATTATTTTTCACATAGATCAAGATTGAATCAATTTTTTTTCAAGTATGGTAAAATAAATACAATCCAATCCAGATTAGAAAGATTTACAAATTATTGGGATTAGATTTAGTGCATTGATGTTAAGCCTATCTTTTTTGTTTGATCAAGAGATGTTATTTATGTTCAAATTATAAAATTCATAAGGAATTTATTAGTCATGAATGTGTATTTCTTAAAATTATAGATATGTTTATTTTTTTAATTTAAACCAAGGTAAACAAAGAAGAAACACTTACTTGATCACTAAATGTTTGTGTTTTTTTATGTTAATGATTATAGACTAAAATTATAGATATGTTTTTTTATGTTAATGTTTTTTTTTATATCAATGTATCTGAACCATTTAAAATCATTAAATCAACCCATAAATATTTTAAGAAATTAATAATTATTAACCAGATATATTTTAAGAAACACTTAGTTGACTAGTTGATATGTGTTTTGTAATGAAATGCATATGTTTCTATAAAAATATATATATTTAAACTAAAAACCATCATAGTTAATATTTTTATAAGTGTTTTATCTATGATTTTAACATATTTTAATGTGTCAAAAACATTTAAAAATATCAAATCATTCAAAAAAAATTTAGAAATCATTCTCAGCCCAAATATATTTAAAAAAAAACACTTTTAATCCAAAAAAAATACCAAACACAATGTAAATCAAGTTTTCAAAGTCAATATCTACACATGCTATTTCAAATTGTTGACCATCCGCGTCCTTTGATATTTTTTTAATTTTAGCATGAGTAAATTATGCATAGATGAGAAAATGGCACCGACCAAGTGATTTCGAGTCAAATGTAAAATACTAATTTTACAGGATAAACTCGTTTCTAATTCCTAGATTACAGATTCAATAAATATTCTCGGTAAATTAATAATCTTGATTAAATAATATTTTTATTCCATCCCATTCTCATGTCTAGCAATGGTGGCACTCTTCCCTATCCTCCCACATGGCTGCTTAACATGGTTTTGTGGTTCTTTGGACCTACAAATTGATGGGTTCCACTTGGTTTAATTGACCTAAATCAATTGCCAGCACTTTTCTGTGCTTCTTCAAGACTAAAAAGCACAGAGATTTTGCTATTTATGCACTCAAAATTGTCTACCAAGGCATGAAGAGTTACTCGAGTATAATAATGGGAGTCTTTGTTCAAGATTAATGTCGACAATCGAGGGTCGATGCCATGCTGTTATCTTGGCACCACAAGAGGGAAGAAGAAGGGAAAAAACCCTAGAATTGTTAGGTTTTTCAATATGGGATACATGGTACAAGACAAACCTCCATTTTCTCAGTCAGATTTTGAGCATATGTTCTAACTTTTGGCATGCCAATCCAATAAACTAATTTATTAAGTAATCTCATTGAAAAAAAAAATCTTGAAGGTAAATCTGTGCCAATATTGTAGAAGTTGAGGGTTAGGGGTGGGATGAAGATGGAAGTATAAGGTAAATCTAATCCAGTTTATTTAAATTCTGTGCTGTCATCGAGTTTAGTTTCCCAGGTAAAAGGTCTCTATCGCCACCTGCTTTCACTTCAGTGTCAAAGGAAAGAGCAAGACATCAACTTTATTAAGATTCTGTGACATCACCATATCAGAGGTTTTCTTCCACTCCAATAATTTCTCCATGCTAAAATCTCGAGGGAAACAGAGAGTGGCTCCGACCTTTATCTAGCTCGGAATTATTCCAGAATTGTTTGCTTCTGCATACCTTCATCCTCTAGCTGGAAAACTGGCCATATGGGCGATCAAGAAAGTTTTGGATCCAAGCAAACACTCTAGGCAAATTCATATGCTCTCACGTGACCATGCTACTGGGGTTGTTGACACGTCATCGTCTAAAACTCTATTTTATCACAAGGGAGGGAGGATTGTGAGTTGATTAATCATAATAACTGCATGGTCGGTACATGTGCTTGTGTCAAAAAAGTCTCAGGAAGACTTCATGGCTCTGTGGATCTTAGATCTTAGATTTGTTGTTGAATATTAAGCCGGCAATGGTGTCCACCTACTTGGCAAAGTTATAATTGGATTTGTATAAGGTCATTGTGGGCCTGTTATGAGAATCCAGATTTTATTCCAATAAAAAATTACTAGCAGTGCCTCTATCAGCGTCTTAAAAGTGCACTCGATTTTAAAAATTATTAAATTAATATTTTTATTAATATTTTTTTATAATTTTAATATATTGATATAAAAAATTATTAGCAGTGCCTCTAACTGCTTAAAAGGGCACTAGATTTTAAAAAATATTAAATTAATATTTTTACTAGTATTTTTTTATAGTTTTGATATGTTAATATAAAAAATAAATTAAAATATTTATTTTTTAATAATTATACCTAAAAATTATCCCATCTTCTTTTGTTGTATAAACAGGTGCGGGCGTGAGGGTGTATATATATATATCGTTACAATTAGTAAATATTTAGTTATTATTTCCAGATAGATAAAATGAATGAAAAAAAATTAAATATATTTTTGTATTTTTTTATTTTGAAAAGATATGAATTAATTTTAAAATTATGATATGAATAAATTTATTTATTTTTATCCACTTTAAATATATTTTTATCATTTATATATATAGTTTTTTTATATTTTAAAACACTAATAAAACGCAACTAATAACAACCATGCCAAGCTTTACAAATTCTATCCACATGCTCCCACTACCAGCCTATCTTTTTCTTTTTTTTTGTACCTTTACTAGTCATAGTCATGCAAATGAGGTGTTTAGAATTGTAATAAAAGTTTTTTTAAAAAATATTTTTTATTTAAAAATATATTAAAATAATATTTTTTTATCTTTTAAAAATTATTTTTAATATTAACACTTAATTTAAAAACATCAAAAAATATTTAATTTAAATCAAAATAAATAAAAAATATTTAATTTTTTAAAAAAATATTCTTAGAACATAAAAACAAAAGGATTTTAAAGAATTTACCTTTACGAGGACACGATGGGTCCATACCAATTGCCACCCACTTCACATAAAATTCTTAGGCCCCGTTTGTTTGCAGGAAAATAGTTTCCTTTTGGAAAGTGAATTCCGGGGAAAGTGAATTCCGGAAAAGTAAATTCCGGGAAAGTATTTTCCGATGTTTGGTAGTGTAATGGAAAATAAGTTGGAAAACACTTCCCAATGTTTGGTTATGTTATGGAAAATGAGCTGGAAAATAACTTATTAATGTTTTATTTTTTCAAGTTTATTAAAATAATAAGGAACAAATCTTACAAATTAAAAATTTGAATGAGAA
>Ga0307518_10000668_pt1 | contig 25841 bp, 19 predicted proteins | sample 25_EM_MG_FD_203889 | JGI IMG/M metagenome (GOLD analysis project Ga0307518, IMG submission 203889) | Populus trichocarpa ectomycorrhiza microbial communities from riparian zone in the Pacific Northwest, United States - 25_EM | ecosystem: Host-associated > Plants > Roots > Unclassified | place... | reverse complement strand
TTTCCCCCCTTCTCTCTCTCCTCCCCCGGATATTATAGCTTGGTCCTTTTGGTTGTTAGTATTTCAACTTTAATCCCTATTATTTTGATTTCTCATTTTTTGTCTTTATCATTTTGTAGAAATTTTATTTGTTTTCAATTTTATTTTTGAATCCTAATTTATCAAATATTATATTCTCCAATTTGGTCATCATTCTTTGAATTTCTAATTTTTTACCTTGGTCATTTTATAAAAGTTTTATTGGTTTTCAATTTCATCATTCAATTAAAATTTTTGGTATTATGTTTTTCAATTTGGTCCTCATTGTTTTGATTTTTAATTTTTTTCTTCATCCTTTTGTAAAAATTATTATTCTTTTCAATTTCACTCTTTAATTACAGCATAGTTTTTATTTTTTATGTCAAATTTAATCCTCATATTTTTTATTTTTTGTCCTTTTACTAATTTGTTTTCAATTTCACCCTTCAATTAAGAATAAAATTTATTTTGTATTCTCTTTCTTTTAATTGTTATTTTTTAAAATCCTTTTGTGTAATTGAGATTCTTTTTTCAATTTCATTATTCAATAAATGATTGATTGTGAATTGGACTTCATGGTTTTTCTAGGTTGGGTGATTCTGGTCTAATGACTCAGGTCACGAGTTTAAAAAGTTAACATGATTTTTTTTTAAAGAGCTTTATAATTTTTTTTAGTTTTTTATCGAGTTATTCCAATCACATGATATAGGCCGCGAGTTTGGTGAGATAATTTGAATTGGCTTAACCCTTATTACCGTGATTACAAGTTTGTCATAACCATTTTTTGTCTTTTTTTTTTACCACATTTAAGAACCTAAACATCATTTTTTACACAAAAAATAGTCTGGCTCCACTGTGAAACATGGTCATAGAGGCTAGTTGAAGCCTAATTGAATCCACCATCTTCTCCACCGAATCTACCATCATCAATCTTCCACCACTTCATCCTTTTCAAATTGAAGTCATTACCACAACCACCTAGCTTTTTAGTTCAACACCTATTAAACCACCATAACTTTCATATTCTCTATCAAAATGACCTTCCACTACCATCATACGCTCCAAAAATCTCATGGAATGTCCAAGACATTATTATTCATGAAAAATTGTAAATATTTTTTACTTCATGGACAAGTTACCCGATCACAAATCACAGGTTGGTCGCCCAAACAAAGACTATATTTGAAAAAAAATCCTGGATATTTTCACACCACGAGCAGGTTACCCAATCACAGACTATGGGTTGGTCGCTCGAACAAAGACCATATGTGAAAAACTCGAGATATTTTTCACACCACTAACAGGTTACCTGATCACGAATGAAGGGCTGGTCGCCCGAACGGAGACCATCTGTGAAAAATACTAGATATTTTTCACACCATAAGCAAGTTACCCGATTACGAACCACGAGTTGGTCGTCCAAATAGAGACAATTCATGAAAAATCCTAGATATTTTTCACATACGAGCAGATTACCTGATCACGAATCACTGGCTGGTCACCCAATCAGAGACCATTCATGAAAAATCTTGTATAGTTTTCACATACGGGCAAGTCGCCCGAACAGAGACCATTCGTGAAGAATCCTAAATATTTTTCACGCATAGGTTGGTTAGTCGATCACGAACCACAAGCTAGTCGCTCAAACAGAGACTACATACACATTACACAATCACGAACCAAGGGCCAGCACCCAAATACCCAACACCCTTTTCTTTTCTTTACAAACTTACTTTCTAAAGTCCTTTAAAAGGCTATACCATAAGTATTGTAAAAAGGAGGGAAATTGTCATAACTCAATTTTGGATTCCCAAAGATTATTTGTATATTTTTCTTTTTTATTTGAAAAAAATAAAAATTTAAAATTCAAAGATATTTTTAGGACACAAAGAGATAAGCTTTGAGTTATAAAAGAAGAATAGCCGGATTGAGGTATGTTGACATGATGAGCTGAATAAAGACTTAATTTAAAACAAAATTTAAGGTTGAAATCCGAGACTAAGAACCACTTTGTAAAAAGTGCTAAAATTCGAGGGTCCAATTCAAAAAGATTAAGGGTGAAATTATAAGGAATTTGAAAGATTTTGGGCTAATTAGAGTTCAATTGCAAAGTTCTAAGGGACCAAATTTAAAAAAAAGACTATAATTTCACTATTCATTATCTTTTTTCCATTAAAAAAAAAGAAAATGATGCCCTATGCGCATTTTTTAGCCCTAAATTCTACCGCACCTCTTTACCACACCACACATACTTCACACCCCTTTATACCCTGTCACTTGTACTTCACTCTAAAACAAAATTTCAATCCTTAATTGCTCCGAAAACACCTATAAATGTTTTCTCAAAAACACTATCCAAGACTATTCTATCTATCAAAATAAGCCTTGTATTCTTTACTTTCCAGCTCCAGAGCTAGAAAAGCATTTGTCCTTGGCTTCTAAAATGGCTCAGAAAACCCAACTCAAGGGGGCTGAAGGGGAAGCCATTGTTAACACAGCCAAACAAAAACTTACCGTTTAAGCCTTGGTAACCACCATCTCTGCAACTTTAAGAAGCCACCAATTTGATAAAAAGGACCTAGCCATCCTCTCTCCCTCACGGTAGCCACCATTTTCTCTGTTTTTCAGCCCCGAAACAGTACCCAATAGCCCATAATATGTATTTTTTTTTGAAGGTTTAATCCTCAAACTTTTGAAGCACGAACTCCTAGATTACTTGTATGCATCATTTTTGTGTGTTTGTTTCTATGGTTTCCATTTTTTTTTTTAAGGTTTAATCCTCAAACTTTGTTTATGGATTGGTCCTTTGTGGTTTTAAAAGGAGTTTGGGCCATTTTGTTTTCTCAGGGTCCATTTGGACCAAACTTAAATGTCACAGAGCCCAGCTGGTATGGCTGGGTTGGACCTCTTTCTGTAAAAAAAAAAAATTAAGACCATAATCGGTCTGACAGAATTTTACAAAAAAGGAAAAAATACACCTTTTGATTTGCGTGTTTAGTAAATACGTCTTAATAAAAAAATACACTTTGTTTATTATTAATATTTTCTTGGAAAAAAAATCTTTATTTTTTTAATTTAATTTCTAAATGTTTTTTTTAAAAGATAAGTTTGGAATTGTTTTTTTTGGCCCCTTACTTTTTTGACAATTTTATATTTAATATTTGAGATTATAACTTATATGTGAGATATTTTTTAAATATTAAATATTTTTTTTGTCAAACAAAACTTTATTTTTTAAATTTAATTACTGATTTTTTTTAAATGATAATTTTGCATTTGTCTTTTTTTTCCCTCATTTTTTTACCCTTTTATATTTAATATTCAGGATTATGACACGCGAAGCGTTTTTCAGGTACTAAATAAAATATTTTTTTCTTATTATTATTATTATTATTATTATTATTCCAAAAACAACAAATTTTTTTTTCCCAAAAATACATTTAAATATATTGATTTGCATATGACTAAGTTTCTAAAAAATAAATCATATTTGCATAGTTTAGCATACCAAAAAATCACAAAAATAGTCTTCTTTTGCATGATTTAATAACTAGTTTATTAAAGCAATGAGAACTTGACCTACATTAAAAAAACCAAAAAAATTATATTGTTTCTTTTAATATATAAGATTATGAATTTATACACAAAACGTATTCCAGATATTAAATAAAAAGATGATTTTTTTTTCATTTTATATGTTTTCACTCTAGAAGGGCTAGACTTGACCATAAAGCTATGGTTCATTCTATTGGAGTAAACCGACTTTGACCATTAGATAGACCAACAATTAGAAAACACATCAGTATCATAGTTTATATCAGACAAATAAACAATGCAAGTTAGGTGGGGCATTAATGGTCTGCCCTATGACTATGAGTCAGAGTTCAAATTTGTGAAACACGTAACTCATCTCTGAGTGCCTACTTAATAATGGTGAGCATACATGCCTTAACCATTCCTCGTCATGTTCCTATATTGTGTTTACGAATATTATAGAATGTATAACATGTATATATATATGTATAGGAATTAATGTAGGATTATTTCAATGTTGTGATTCCTACAGTTACTGCCGTGTCCTGCCACACACACACACACACACACACATATAGAGGAAAGGTTGGTTACGGCACAACCTAAGCTATTCTATTATTCTCAACTTGGTATCATAGCCCTAAATAAACTAAAACACTTCCTCTTCCCTTTGCAATGGACTCCTCCTCCCAGCCTTGGTAGCTCTCCTTTTGCAGTATCGACAGTGTTGGCTCCCTCCCCTGCCGCAGCATCACTATCTTCCTCTACCTCTGTTCTGCCATGGCCACAACCCACAGCTGGTGGTCACGCCCTTTTCAACCCTAACAATACTCCCATATTGCAGCCCTATTCTGATGCAGTTTGTGCCGCCTCTTCCACTGCTATTGTCTCCCTCTCCCACACTCACCAAGTCATCTCCTTCAAGTTAACAAACACCAATTATCTCTAGTGGCGAATGTGGATGAAGTTGTATCTCCTAGGCAAAGGAGTTTGCGGCTTTGTTGATGGCTCCAACTCTTGCCCCTCTCTACATGTTCTTGCTACCAATGGTACCTCTCTTCAGGTAAATCAGTTCTTTCTTCGTTGGAAACAATAGGACCAACTCATTCTGAGTGCTCTGCTTTCTTCGTTATCCATGGAAATTCTACATCTTATTGTCGGCTGCCAAACTTCATGTTCTGTCTGGCGCACATTTGAGCAAGCTCTAGCTTCCACGTCAAACTCCCATATTGTGCAACTTCATGGCTCCATTCAAGATCTTCGACAAGATGATAAATCGGTAACTCAATTTATACAAAAAGTTAAGGCATTGTTTGATGAGTTAGCTGCTACTGGCCGACCTATTTCGCTAGAGGATTTCAACTTACATGTGTTTTGCGGCCTTCAGGGAGAGTTTAAGGACTTAGTAACAAGCTTTGTGACCAAAGCCAAACCTCTCCGGTATGCAAATCTTCATAGTCATCTTCTCACGCATGAATTTATTCACAAATCATCCCATCCATCCATGGGGTCTGCTGCCATCAATGCCCCTTTGCTGCCCACACCCAACATACCTCCTTCTATCTTTATCTCTCAACGTCAATCTTTTGGAAACTTTGGTCACAATAAGGGCCATTTCCATGGAGGTTGGCGTCCCAACCAGTTCAGCAGCAGAGGCAACCGATCTGCAGCGTCCATACCAGATTTCCGCAGCCTCCACAACTCTTCCACCAGTGACAACATACAAGGTAATTGGTAGGGCAATTGGCAACGCAGCAGGGGGCAGAATCCTTGCAGCCAATTGTGCCAAACATTCAGCTATACAGATCCTCACTGCCCTCAACTCCAGCACCGGGGCTATGGACAACAACCTAGTGCAAATCTGGCGCTGCGTAATATCTCCTTAATAGGTATTGTCGATTGGTTTTCGGACACCAGTGCAAATCAACACGTTACACTTGACCTTGCAACCTTGGCTGCTTCAGAACCATATCTCGGTAATGATAATTTGCATGTTGATGATGGTAAGGGACTTCCCATATCTCATATCGGTCATACACCTCATCGTTCTTTCACTTTGTCTAATGTTCTTTATGTTCATACAATCACGAAATGTTTGCTTTCTGTTCAGAAATTTTATCTCGATAACAATGTTTATTTTGAATTTCACCCTTTTGTGTTTTATGTCAAGGATCTCAACACCAATGAAGTCATTCTCTCAGGTCAGAGTAAAGATGGTCTCTATGCTTTGTCCAGGTATTCCATCATGTCAGTTCCTCAAGCCTATTGGTCTCCCTGCATCTCTGTTTCTACTGATTTATGGCATCGTCGACTACATCATCCTACCTCTTGTATTTTTCAATTATTAGTCTCGAAAAATATGATTATTTGTAACAACAAACGTCTTAATTTTTAATGTCAAAGTTGTCCACTAGGAAAATCATCTTGTCTGTCTTTAGGATCGACGGGTCACAAAACTTCTGCTCCACTTGAATTAATTTTTAATGATGTATAGGGTCCTGCTCCCTGTTTTTTCATCGGATGGCAATCGTTATTTTGTTATCTTTGTTGATGAGTACACAAAATATATATGGTTTTATCCTCTTGTTGCCAAGTCTAATGTTTACTCTGTTTTTCATTAAGTTTAGACTCTCGTTGAGCGTTAATTTTCATTAAAAATAAAATCTGTTCAAACTGATTGGAGTGGTGAATACCGCAAACTGTCTGATTTCTTTCAGACCATTGGTATTCATCATTGTCTGATTTGTCCTCACACTCATAAACAAAATGGCATAGTAGAACATCGTCATAGGCATATTGTGGAAACATGACTTACTCTTCTTTGGCAATGTAAAACACCATTCCAGTTTTAAAATTACGCTTTTGAAACCTTGGTTTATCTTATAAATCCATGCCTACTCCTGTTCTTGCAGATAGATCTCCATTTGATTGTTTGTTTCAATGGTCTTATGATTATCATTTTTTTGCGTACTTTTAGGTGTCTCTGTGTTTCTTTTTTGCGTTCCTATAACTATAAATTGGATTTTCATTCCTCTCCATGTGTGTTTTTTGGTTACAGCTCATCGCATCTTGGTTATCGATGTTTTGACATTGCATCTCAACACATTTATATCTCTCGTCATGTCCATTTTCATGAAGATGTGTTTCCATTTGATAATTCTGAACATATTGCAAAGGTTTCAGCTCCTCCCCCTACCCAACCCACTACCGCCTTCTTTCCAAATCTGTTACATTCCTCGTTGTTCCCCAACCATATAGCTCTACCACCCCAATCATCCCACCCACCACAACCTTCACCCTCCGTTGCCCATCATCATATGCATGTTTATCTAATCATTCTGCTACATGTTCAGCTTGCAAACCAATCTCACCTAGCTTACAGGACGCCACCTCTGTTGCTGTCGGGATGATCTCTGGTTCCTCCTCTGCTTCTTTTTATTTGGCCAGTGACAACGCTACTGTTGATTCTGCCTATATTGTTAGTCCCATTTCTGTTGACATCCCTCTGCTTGCGACAGATTCTCCTTCAACCCTTTCGGCTGACTTAAATCTTGTGGTTGATTTCTCCTCTTATCCGTTGTAACAGGACACCTCATTGCCACGATCTTCTCTTGTGTCGCCGCCATTGATCAGCCGACATTATATGGTTCTTCAACCATGACAGCCAAAGACAACAAATCTAGTTGCTTCTACTGCGGCTATCATTGCCTCCCTCCGGGCCACTGCATTCTTCCTCTTCTGAACCCCTTGCATTCTTTGATGCTGATACGTGTGCCGTTTGGCATGATGCTATGTGTGATGAAATCAAGGCTTTGCGCTCGAATCACACTTGGTCTTTAGTTCCCTTTCATCCTTCTATGAACGTTGTTGGCAGTAGATGTGTGTATTAGATCAAAATGTCATATTGATGACAACACTGAGCGTTATAAAGCACGACTCGTTATTAGAGGCCTTACCTGGCAAGAAGGCATTGATTATTCTAAAACTTTTAGTCCAATTATTAAGCAGGCCACCATCTGATTAGTCTTCTCCATTGCGGTTTCGCATAATTGAAAGATTCATCAACTTGATATTCATAATGTCTTTCTCAATGACGTTGTTACAAAAGAGGTCTACATGAAACAACCTTCAGGTTTTGTTGACTTTACTCTTCCATCTCATGTGTGTAGATTGCACAAGTCGTTGTATGATTTAAAACAAGCATCGAGGGCATGGTACACTCGTCTGAATGATTTTTTGCTCCCCAATAGTTTTCTTGCTTCTAAGGTTGACACCTCCTTGGTTATCTTGTCTGATGGAACTAATATCTTTTATCTTTTGGTGTATATTGATGATATCCTGCTTACAGGTAGCAACTTTGCTATGCTCCATCGCCTAATACAGTTACTAAGCTCTGAATTCAAGCTTCGTGACTTAGGCGCAATTCACTACTTTCTGGGAATTGAAGTTTAGTCTACATGTATGGGTTTGATGCTGCGTTAGCACAAATATATTCTTGACATCCTCACTTGGGCTGATATGACTTCCTGCAAACCCGTTGATACTTCAGTCTCTCCTTCGAAAGTTATTATGCTGCCGGATAATTTATTCTCTAATCCTATATAGCTCTATCAAATCATGAGTGCTCTTCAGTATCTTACCTTCACTCACCTAGATATTTGTTTTGCTGTTAACAGTGTCTATCAGTTTATGCATGCTTCTACATATTCTCATTGGGCCGCCGTTAAGTGTATTCTATGCTACCTTAAAGGTACGACATCTTATGGTTTCCATATCACTCGAGATTTCTTCTTTGCTCTACATGGTTTTACAGATGCAGATTGGGCTGATAGTATTAATGATTACAAGTCTAGGAGTGGCTACCTTGTATTCTTTGGTCAAACGTCGATTTCATGGAAATTCAGCAAACAAAGCATAATTGCTCGCTCCTCTACCGAGACTGAGAATAAAGCCTTAGCAGACGATACTATTAAGGTCATCTGGCTTCAATATTTGTTAACAAATCGGCAGGTTCCCTTCGTCTCTGCTCCTACCATTTGGTGTGATAACCTTGGCGCCATTTAGCTCTCAACGAATCCTGTTTTCCATGCTTATACTAAGCATGTTGAGGTAGATTATCAATTTGTCCACGACCGGGCTGCGAAGAAAGAGATTCAGATTCATTTTATCCCCTCTCATGATCAACTTGCAGATGTCTTCACCAAGCTGTTTTCTGATGCGTCCTTTATTGCTTTACGTTACAAGTTTCGGGTCGATCCTCTACCCTCAGCTTGAGGGGGCATATTATAAAATGTATAACATGTATATATATATGTATAGGAATTAATGTAGGATTATTCCAATGTTGTGATTCCTACAGTTACTATCGTGTTTTGCCACATATATATAAATATGAAAGGTTGGATAAGGCACAACCTAAGCTATTCCATTATTCTCAATTACGAAGATCATCACTAGGTTCAGATAGTGCGCTTTATAACCCTATCTATTTTCTTATGAGTGCTATTTTTGACCCTCATCTCTTAGATATTGTGCTTTCCATCCATATCTTTTTTCTTCTGAGTGTGTTTTCCAACCCTTATTTTCTAGATAATGCACTTTCTAGCCCTATCTATTTTTTTAGTGCTCTTTCCATCTCTCACCTTACAAATAATATGCTTTCTAGCCCTATATCTTTTATTCTGAGTGTGTTTTTAAGCCCTCACATATCAAATAATACGTTTTCTAACCTTATCTATTTTCTTTTGAGTGTGCTTTCCAGCTCTTATCTCTTAGATAGTACACTTCTAGCCCTGTCTCTTCCCTTCTCGGTGTGCTTTCCAGCTCTCACCTACTAGATAATGTGCTTTCTAGCCTATCTTTTCATTCTGATTGCGCTTTCTAGCCCTATCTATTTTCTTCTGAGTGTGTTTTCCAGCCTTTATCTCCTGGATAATATGCTTTCTATCCATATCTCTTTTATTCTGAGCACGCTTTCCAGCTCTCATGTACTAGATAGTGCGCTTTTAAACCCTCACTTCTGACAATTTCAAAAGGATTGACCTTTTCTTGATATGAAAAATCCACAACCTTTCATATTTTCTTCTTTTCAAGCTTACTATCTAAAGTCTCATACAAGACTTTTTGTCATAAATATTGTAAAGAGATGGGAAATTGTCTCTTACCCCTTGTTTTTCTAAATATTCTTAAAATACAAAAAAAATATTATTAATGTAATTGCATAATTTTTAGCATTTTTAGCGTCTTCTCAAAAGAATTCAAAATTCAAACATTTCTTTTCAACACATTCAACTTTTAACGCATTATTTTTAAAATTATTGATTAATTTTTCTCATTGAGTTGATGTTAACATTGTTTTTTAAAAAAAAAATAAATCAAAATACAAAAAAATAAGAAAAACAAAAAACATTTGGACAGGGGACTAAAAGTGCAAAAAACAAATGAGGGACCAAGGTGATTTTGGATTGCTTGGTCACCAAGTTTGCATGGGACCAAGCAATTGGAAGGAAAATATAAAATGTTTTGCCTATAAATAGTAAGGGAGTCTCCACACAAAGGTAGGGGGAAGCCAAAGAAAAAAAGCTTAAAAGAACATAACAAAAAAAAAGATTCTTTCCCCTACTTGCACACAAAAAAATACCCTAACATTTTTTTTTCAAACACAGTCGCCACCTACACTAATAAACCAACTTTCCTTAAACCTTTGACAAGCCTCCTGCACACATCCCACCCTCTATTAAAACATTCAAAACAGTAGCAAAAAACCAACCAAGAGCCTCCCTGTTTTCTCTTTTCTTATTGTCACAAGAACTAGCCTTTTCCTTATCTCGGCCAAAATATTCATCATTGTCACCACAACCATCGATGCAGCTCTCCCTCACACTCACGGACACAACCAGATCACCTCCTATGACAACTATCTCTCTCCAACAACGCCACACCCAGCAGCTCCACACTTTGAGCCGCTAGAGTCTTAACCTCTTTCATAGTAGCACCACCTCTTCCACACAGCAATGACGTCCTTCCCAGTCATTGGTCCCTTCAAAACTTATACTAACAACTTTTCTATGTCCAATTCCGCCCTAGCATTTTCTTTTTTTCTCCCTTGGTTGCCATAATAGATCTCCCTCAATATTGACAACAACTCCACCCTTCAAGACTGGCTAAACCCCTAGCAACTCCTTACCGTCGGCCAACCTTGTTGTTTCTCAACCGTTGGCTGACTTCCTCACTAGTAGTAGCTCCCAACAACAAGACACAGCCTATCATCCCTCTCACTAGTAGTTTCACCACCGATAATGACAACAATCAAAGATGGCAACCACCTCGACGCCACACCACACCACCTTCACAACAAACCCGTAACAACCTATCACAGCCAAAAATACGAAGAAAAAAAAAACAGCAATGAAAAAGAATGAAACATACCTAAAAGTAATAGAAAACCAAATCTTGAGGTGTCCAGATCTCCTTCCTCAAGCAGCAGTGAGCGTCACCACCAATATAGGAATGAAGAGGAGACTGAGGTGCTTCATATCCAGTAGCTCACTCTCTTTTAGTAGTAGCAGCGCGTGGATACACGCTCTGTCGCTGTTTCAGCAGTCCTCTAGCCTCCAGTATATCCAGAACCTTCAAACACCTTGGAAAGTTGATCTATAACTTCAAATCATTTTTTGGACAAATTGTTACGATGATGTTAAATTTGGTACAAAATGCTTATTATTGTTTATAAATTTAAGATTGTTTGGAAACGTTTAATGTATTTTTTTAAATGATTTGATTATTTGTGTTGAATTATGAGTTTTTTAGGTTGTGCTTGCTTTTTGGACAATAAATGTTGATGCATGAATTATGTTTAGGTTTATGTTGAATTACTTGAATTAATATGCATTTTTAATAATTTGTGAAATTAACAAGATTTGATGTCTGATTGTTTGTTTTGTTGAATTATTAAGTTGGTGAATGGTGAAAGAATAGTTTATTTTGAATTGGTATCTTTCTTGATTTAAAAATTCATAAACCATTTTAAAATTATTTATAAGATCCTTGTGTGTTTTTCTAATAATTTTTCCTGATATCGAGCTATAGACATACACTGTAAGATATTAACTCAACATTAAAAATACATGGTTTTTCTCGAAACTTCGAAAAAATTCAAAAGGATTCAAAAAAACATCTCTATTCCAAATATATATATATATATATATATATATATATATATATATATGTTTTGTTTTTTGTGCATATGAACAAATTTTAAATGTCTTTCATGTATATTTTAAAAAATAAAAATTGCATTCGCATCATATTTTAAAAAATGCAAAATAGATATCCATTAGGATTATATCAAAGTTTTAAAAATACCAAAAAAATAATTTTTTAATTAATATCCGGGGTATGAATTTTACAACATAATGCATATTCTTAGTATTAAATTAAATAAATTAATAAAAATAAACCTTAGGAATTAGTTGTGGATGTTATTATTTAAGGTTATGATATTACACTGTAAATTATATCATTGGGTATTAAACATACAAAATAGAAAATGAATGCAATGCTAAATTTAGGTTTTAGAACAGTTAGGATTTAACCCAATAAGGTAGAGATCTGCCTTGAACCTTAAATGAGACTAACACATAGAAACATTACTTAGAACAACAATCAATCAACAATGTACCGTACTATAGGTAGGGCGCACTAGGAGCAATGTGTTCTCCCTTTGCACAATTAATCTCCTTACCCAGACTCTCATAGACTATAGGTTTTAGAATGACCATGATACTAGGTGGTGACTCAAATCATAACTCTATGATTAAACTCAAAACTCTTTTTGATCCAGGAAGCAACTCCACCATTCGACATCGTGCACACCACGACAATGGTGATGATGAGAAATGAACAGTAATGAATAGATATCTTCAAACAACACTTGAAAGCAGTGACAAATATAGTTAATATGGGTCACCTTAAGATGATGTACTAATTATGCAGATTCAAAATGGAAGACATAGGAAGATAAACTTATGGTGAGCCTAGAAAACATTTGTGTCACTTAAACAATTTATACAAGCCAATACCTAGTTCTTAACACATTTGAAGCTAAAGGTCTTTAAAGATATGAATGGCATAAAAGGAAGGTTAAACTTTCAAGATGTATAATTTGTGTTTTCCTTTGATTCCTTCAGGAAATCAACCCTGTTATCAAGAGATCAAGCCCTACAATTATGAAGTTTAGCTTTGTCATCAAGAAGTTAGCCTTGGAATCAAGAAAGTTAGCCTTATAACTAGGAAATTCATCCTTGCCATTTGAAAGTTCACCCTAGCCTCTAGAAAGTTAGCCCTGCAATCAGGAGATTAAGTAATGCAATTAAAAAGTTCACCCTTGCCATAAAAAAGTCAGTTTTGCAATAAAAAATCAATCATTATCATAAAAACGTTAGCCCTACCATTAAGAAGTCAACCCTAAAATCATGAAGTTCAAGTCCTACTATTAGGAAGTTCAACCCTGGTGTCATGAGAAGTTAGCCCTACAATAAGGAATTTCAAGCTCTATCATCAAGAAATCAAGTCCTGCAATAAAAAGATCCAACCATGCCATCATGAAGCCAGACCTGCTATTAGGCAGTCTGAGCTTTACCATTAGGAGGTTTCAACCTTGCAAATAAAAAGGTTTATGGTATAATCCTATAACTAGGTATATCAAACTAAACTCTATAATCAAGATTTTTTTTATGTTGAGGTTGGTCACCTAACAATTTGACCCATTTAAATTCTATGATGAAGGTGGTCGTTGTTGATTTTATAGAGTAGTTACCTCTCTATGAGATTGTGTTTTTTTCATGATGAGGATGGTTACTTCTCGCCGAGACCTTTTCATTTTATTTTTAAAGGTAGTCGTCTTTCGACGAGACTACTATTGTGTTATTTCCTGATGAGGGTGGTCGCCTCTCGATGATACCATTTTATTTTATTTAGAGGGTAGTTTTCTATCAATGAAACTATGTTTATTTCTTGATAAGGGTAATCGTCTTTTAATGAAACCATTTAATTTTTTTTTTAAGAGTAGTCGCCTCTCGATAAGACTATTTCTTTTTAATTGAGGTTGGTCACCTTTCAATAAGACCATTTTCCTTTATGCTATGGTAGATTTACATGTTTAATGGTTTTAAGGTTGTTATTGTTTGATTTGATGATTTTATTTGGCATTTTAAAAAACCCTTTTTTTTCTACTTTATTTTTCTTTTCTTTACAAACTTACTATACAAAGTCAAACAAAAATTATTTTTCCTTATCTTTATACCGTAAATATTGCAAAGAGAGGGAAACTATCGTAACTTGACTCTAACCCCCTGTTTCGATCAAGATTTCAAAGAAAATTTTAAAAAATATGTTTTTGATGTAATTTGGTTGATTTCAATCTTTTTAGTACTTTTAACATGTTAGCTTATCATTGTAAGTTGATGAATTTTTTAAATAAAAAAGAGAATAAAAGAAGTTTAGCGCGCATGGTAATAATTAAAAACAGGATGAAGGACTAATATGAACATTTCTAACCCCTTACCAAGCAACTTAAAGGTAAAGAGATAATGATAAAAAATAATAATAGAAGAAAAAAAAACAAGAGAGTAGAAAGGTATGAAAGGTTAGAGAATGTGAAAGGATAAGAAGGAATCGAACTATAAAGAGGGGTATAAATAAAAAGGACCCATAATAAAAAGAGAAAAAAAAAGAGAGAGATGATATGTGCAAGAAAAAAGTGAGAGCAAAATTTGAGTGAAGAAACAAAATAGGGAGAATAAAAAATTTTAAAGTGAGAGAACATATGAAAAGAAAGAAAAGGAAAGAAAAGAACCATAATTGTAAATAATGAAGAAGAGAGAAAAGAAAGTCTATACCCTTGTGATCCGACCAACCATCAAAGCGCCTCCACCATCTTCCTCTATCCATTATCTCACTGATCAACTCCATAACAATGCCACCTTTACCAATCAAATAGCCTAACCAGACCAATCCAAAACCCACTACCTCTACATCTTCTTCTCTAATTTGCCTAACAACTCTCTATAAAAACCATACATATAATTGTAAATAATTTTGATTATTAGAAGTGTTGGGGTTCACATCGATGTGTGGTAGACTTAGGGGTATGATTTTGTTGGGGTTTTATTTTTATGGTGGAATAAGGTCAAAATCAATATCATGTGATGGAATTCGGAGGATAATTATCAATAATTTGGATTATTAGAAGTGTTAGGGTCCACACCTATATGTGTGTAGTAACCTTGGGGTGTGATTCTATTTGTAATTTATTTTTATGGTGGAATACAGTCAAAATCAATATCATGTGATGAAGTTCGAAAGATTAGGTTGTAACAGGTTTATCCATGGTATAATGGTTTGGTCTTAGTGTAAAGATTTTTTGGGTGTCTATAATTATTGGTTTGTCATGATGTTTGTTTTAATATAATAATTTTTTTTTTATCAAACTCATCTATAAAAATTTTATGTGTTTTTGTTCAGTGTAAATATGTCTCAACTAAATTTTATTCAATAAATCAACCCATGATCGGGTGATCCGTTATTGGTTTTTATCCTTAGATGTTGAATATCAAGTAATAGAATCAGTGAATGCATATTTATGTCTTTTGTGTAGTCATTTTATGTTTGCTTTTACTTGATGTAAATGTGTCTTAATTGTCTTTTATTCTAGAAATAAACCTAGGATCATATGACCCTTTATCATCTATTATCCTTGGATGTTGACTATCGAATAATAGAATCAATGGACGCATGTTTATGTCTTTTTTATTATAGTTTTATGTGTGTTTTTATTCGATGTTGATGTAAATCAACTGTCTTTTATTTGAGAAATCAACCCAGGATCAAATGACCTGATATCGGTCATATTTTTTTATGTTGGCTATCGGGTAATAGAATTAGTGAATGTATGTTTATGTCTTTTATGTTGTCATTTCATGCTAGTTTTTGTTTGATATAAACATGTATCAACAATTTTTTATTCGAGAACTCAACCTAATATCAAATGACCTATAATTGGTTTTATCTTTAGATGTCGACTATCAGGTAATAGAATCAATGGATATATGTTTCTGTCTCTTACATTGTCATTTTATGTTTGTTTGTCTTAATGTATAAGCTGTCATATACTTCAAGAACTCAACCCAAGATTATATGACCTATTATCGACTTCTATTCTTGGATATTGACTACCAGGTATTTGAATTAGTGAGTACATATTTTATTATTTTCATATACGTTTGTGTTAGTTATTGTGCATTTGCTATCATTTATCTCAAGAATTCAATTTAGGGTTAGATGACTCATTCTCAACTCATATCCTTAGATGTTGATTATCAAGTATTTGAATTAATAAATACACATTTATGTTAGATTGATGTGTGTTATTTGTTTCTAGTGTTTGGAATATTTTCCTTGATGTTGCGAGCGAGTTTGGGCTTGGTCGACATGATCTCACATAGGCTCATTGAGTGTAAGTGTTAGTCTTTGAACCCGTTTTAATTAATTTAATGTGAAGGAGGCTCATTCCAATTAATATAATCTAGAAATGGGCTCATGCTCATCGATTACTCACCATCCTTGCAGGACCAATTCCTGTCTTTTGTAAAAGTGGTGGTCGGACTGTTTTTAGGTCTAAATCCAAAATCAATATTTTAGTTTCAATTTAAAATAGAAGCATGTTAGTTTAGGCAATTCCCAAGCATAACAAACACCTTTAAAAAAAAAAAAAACAATGCAACTTATCTTAGGTAGGATATATAAGATGATTGTTAGTTTTCTTATTACATGATGAATCCTTTACATAAAACCTCTGAAAGACCAATTAGGGTTTTCTAATTCTTATAAAACTAGGTGGTGACTCTCTTTTTTTCTTCTTTAGATTTTATCCTTTTTTACTTGTAATTCGTCTCGATATCCCTTGCGACAAAAGATAAAAATATTATTTATTTATTGACTTCTTAAAATATAATAAAACATCTTTACTTGTGCGAATAAGATTATTTTAACAGTAAACAAATAAAACAATTATATATATCTTTTTGTACATTTATAAAGGACAGCAAATGCTTATTAAGGATGGAAACTATAAGGATACTTTTATTTTATTTTTTAGTTTAATGATAAGGGGTATTTTTAGATTCGTTGAAATGTCAATTAATACTAAATTCCTTTCTCAAACAATATTAAAAAGACACCCAACATTGTTTTGTTACATTTAAAAAAAATTAATAAATTCCACTTGATATTCCAAGGTTTGAACCTATAAAATCAAACAATGAACATATATATTTAACCATTAGGTCAAAATGTTGATATTTAGACCCATGTCTTTTTATTATAAAATTAGAAAAATTGATACTAAATGACATAGTTATTAAATCCAGCCTAAGCTATGGGTTTCTGGTCGGTTGGATCAATTCGGATCAACCCCAAAACGATATTTTTTTAATTAAAACAATGTCATTTTAAAAAAAATTAAAAAAAAAGTTCTTTAGAGTTGACTTGTAGGTCGTACCGGAGTTTGATCGAGTCAACCACGTCAGCTAGGTTTGACAAGATCAAATTCCAAGTTGGTTTGAAATAAAACTCAACAGAGACTCGATTTTAGATAAGCAAGTTATTGAATCAAACCGACAGCCTTTGAAAAGGTTTAATAACTATGTTATATGATGCTAAATTGTCATTAAGCCCTCAAATAAACCCATGTCCAAATAATAATAAAAAAGTCATAGTTTCAAACTCAAAAGATGATGACTGTGATCTTCAAAATATTGAGATCATGATTCATGTTTCCATTTTATTGAGTGTTGGTCAAAAACGCAAAATCATATATCCTAATTTATATTAATGTTTCCGAGCTAGTCCAAGAGTCTTTATCTGACGTGTGTGATGCCATTTACAGAGCAGTAAATAATGTTTGGTCTAAATCAAACTGTCTTTCTGAGCAACTCTTACTTTTAGAAATGAAATTCAGTGTGAGCTATGTTGAGATCCGTGGTGCTTTTTGAAATGCAGATATGTGCAGGATGAAAAGTGTGTTTGGTTTTTTTTGTTATATAGTTTTTGTTGTTATAATTTAAAAAAATAAGTAAGTTTAAAAAGATATAGTAAATTGTTATTACTTGGATTTAAATATGTGTTTGATAAAAATTACAAAATGATCTGAAAACACCAAAAATATATCAATTTGAAGCAAAGAAAAAATAAAAAAGTTCAATTTCTTTTTAAAAAAATTTAAAATATAAAAATAAATAGGATTTTATAAAACTCAGTTAAAAATACATCTAAAAACTATCTTTTAAAAATTACATTTCAAATTTAATTTTTTAACAACTCTTACAATACAAAATACAATTTAATTTATTACCCAACATATTATTACGTTTGTCTCACCGCAGACACAAAATCCGATGAAAGACAAACACAGTCTTCGAAGAAAGGAATCCACCCTAAAATGCAATGATGACAAAGTCTACCACTTCAGAGCAACACAGCAAATGGGTGAAAGTTTAGGTCAGATTGCGAAGTTTAAGAGTCGGTAGGAGCAGGAGAATGCAGAAGATGATAAAAAGTGACTCGTTTTATTTTTAAGATGCGAAGAGCAGTGACGAGGCCCTGGTGGCTCGCGACAATTTAATGGAATTGACCTTAACTAGTTTGCGATAAAGACTTTACTTTTAAATCTCAAAAACTTTACTGTGTTCTCTCAGTGCAATAATTGTGCTTGTACAAAAGATTCCTATGAAACTGCCCCATTGAAATTATTGCAAGTAGCTTTTCCCAGTTGTATTTATTTCCTCCTTCATATTCAAGTTTTAATTCATGATTTGAAATAGAAAAAATTACATTGATTTTTATTTTATTTTATTAACATGAATTTTCGAACCAATTTATATGTACCTCAATTAATTTTATAGTTCTGAAGTTAATGATTATATAAACCTTTAGTAACCCTGAACTTTGTGGGACTCGAACTGGTAATCTTTAAAAAACAAATATAAAATCTGACCAGTTAAACTACATCCTTTAAAATTAAATTACATTGATTCTTTGTTTTTACACTCTCTATTCTTTCATAATTTACATCCATGGTTTATATGTTGCGTAATACTTTACATTTTGAATGTTGTTTGTCGAAAAAGAAGATCAACAAAACAATTTAAAATTGTTATTATATTTTAAATAAGGACTTTTATTGTTTTAAAATAGAGAAATTGCCGCCAAGTTAAAAAAAAAATTAAGAAAAAAGAAAATTGTGTATCTTACTCTCTCTTCCCGCTCTGCAACTTCAGCCAGCCACAACCCACTGATCGTCCCCAAGCCAAACCACCACTACTGTAATAGTGTCAACCAGCCATCTTCATCATGTTTAGTAATGCAGTCCTAAATATTTTAAATTTTTGTTATTTAAAATAAAAAAAATTTATGTTTTTAAAATGTTTTAATATACTAATATCAAAAACAAATTTTTTTTATTTTAATACATTTATATACGAATCACCACTACTATCACAATCCAAATAGAACAATAATATCTTCACCATCACAAATCAAAACACCACTTGAAACCCACTCGAGGGTGTTTGGCTTTGAGGTATGGTGGCTTTTTTTCAAAGATACAATATATTTTAAGCACAAACCACACCTCCAAAAATTATAAAAACATGCATTTTACTCAAAAAAAAAAAAAAAATTCTCATCCGAACACTTTACAATCTTCCCCAGTAATCATAGCGCCGGTTTAAAGTGAACGTGGGCTTTGAATAAAAGGAGATTTTTAAAATATTTAAAAAATATATTTATTTTTTATATATTTGACAAGTAAAACTTGGGATAATTTTAATTTTATTCTGCTCAAATCGGCTTAGAATAATCATTTAACCTCACCCACCACCAAAACAGCACCCAAATCACCGTAGAATAACCTTCCAAGTACCACCGTAGGCCTTGAACATCTATTTTCCCTCACTAATCAACCGCATGCCACCACCGGAAACAACTTCCCTTTTATTGACCAATCTTCCCAATCTTGAAATCGAAAATGATGACTCCTTCCTCGAAAACAATGATGTCTTATCCGAAGAATTGACAGAAGATGATGATGTTAATTTAATACGCTCTCAGCATTTATGTAAATATATATTTATTATTAATAAAAATTCAATTTATTTTTAATATTTATATAATATTAGATTAATAAATCTAAAGTAAAAATAAAATATATGACATAAAAATATTTTACAAAGAAAATTATAAAATTATTATAATTATAAAATTTATATTGTATAAAAGCATTGTTCTTAAAATGTTCTTAATCGATACTATTTTAAATACCAGACATTCATTAGAGCTATAGAAACTGATACATATTATATTCTTTCCTTTATATAAGGAAGCAGTTATTCTCATAAACTGAGATATAAAAGATATCTAGAACTAATATGTGGTGCTTGTAATAAAACATGTACATTGAACTGACCCGTATGAAAATTTCATATGAAAAGATCATCTATGTCTTTGAAAAGACTTATGACACGGTTGTGTAAGTGATCCTTATAATTGAAATCACGAATTTATCTTATATAGAGAATATTATGTTTTGATTCTATTACATGTTATCTTAATTGAGGTAACGAAAAGGAAGACATTGGATGTAACATGAATTATATGAAGGTACTTAAGTGATTAAGAGATGATTCATCACCCTAGGTGAATTACATAAAATGTTCCATCTATTCTCAAATAGCATTGACTGAAAAGTCCTTAACCAAGGTGAAATGAGATTTGAAAAGAGTTTCAAATCTTATTCAAACAATCAATGGTTATTATATAGAGAGCAAACATGATTTAACATAGCAAACATACTTCATGCTTTAATATCAAATCGGAATATTATTGATGAAATGATATTAATTACACTGAGAAACCGGTCACTAAAAGATTAAGTCAAACCACTAATGACTTTTCTAATATTTTAAGGATTAGAACACGTTACTAGACAATGCACCTAATCTTCAAATATAAATTAATCAATTTATGAATTGATAATAAATTAAATTATTTAATTTATTTAATTCTATTTAATTAGAATTCTATTTTATATTTGTGTCAATATATTAAGAATCTAATGGGTCACACACATTAAGAACCACTACTTAGAAATTAAATTGGGATGATTTAATTAAGTATAACTTTATTAAAATATATTTTAGAAATTAAGAACTAGAATATAATTAACATATAGATTATAGTTTATATTGTTGTGGGTGGCAACACCAAGTGCGTTGGACGTTGTCGCTGCTAGCAACACCCTGGCGCAACGCTGTTGCTGGTTACGCTGGGTGCTGCCGCTGCTACAGATGCAGCATACGAGGGCTACACCGTGCATGGTTGCAGGCAGTTGTAGCCTTAGTTGCCGCTAGAAAGCACACCGGTAGTAAGGGCAAGGTGCCCTGTCAGCGGCACATAGTAGAAGAAAGGGAAAAGGAGATGGTTTTAATATCCCATTTTATTTTATGACCATATGGTTTATTTTAATATAAAATAACATTTTACCTCTCTGTTTATGCCTTTTTAACCCCACAAATAAATTTTTGATTTTATTTTAATTGAAACCCAAATTAAATTAATTATAGAATTAATTTTCCTAATATAATTAGGATTTAATTAAAAATTATTTTTAATTAAATAAAATTTGGATTTTATACCTTAAATTATTTTAATTAAATAATTTATTTTCCTAATAGGATTAGGAATGAATTAAATTGTTTAGTTCAATTTTTTTAAGTTTTATGATATCCTAATGGGATTAAGATTTAGTTAATTAAATTGTTTAATTAAATAATATTTAGAAAAATATTTTTTTTCTAAAATAATGAGAGTATTTTAATCCAGAAAATTTTATTTAATTAATCCTAAAATATTTTAGGATATTAATAATAATTTTAATGTGATTAATTTTCTTATTAAATTTTGAAAAATGTTTTTTATGGAATTTTTGTTTGGGAAATTATCAAATTAGATTTGATTGAATATTTCTAAGTGTTAGAAATATTATTTTATAGTAGCACATAAAACTAATAATTAGAATTGAAGCATGCAATATATTTATCATGATATTAAAATATTTTTATTCATGATGGATGATTATGGACATTTAAGACCAATGTGATTGTGTTTTTATTTGATGGTTGAATGGTTGTAATTTTATTAAATAGGGTCTGCAAGTCTTGCCTTATCTCTATTTTTTATTCTGGGTTGTAATTCTTTTTTCATCTAATTCCTCTCGAATGCAACTCGAGGTTTTTTAATTAATTATGTAAATGTTATTTAATTTATAAATATAGGAATTTAGATATGAAATTATTATGTAATCTAAGATGAAAAATAGAAATCGTGATGAAGGTTACAACTAAAGTGCTTGCAATGGACTTGCTACAACTACCTAGGGTTTGACCAGCTAATTCTCTTCAATGGCTCGAAGGAGCTAGCTTAGATATGTCCAATTTTATATGCATAAAACTAGAGTTTTATTCATGGATAATTTGTCAAGTCACTCAAAGTTACCATTAATTGATATGTTTAATGCTATAAAATTAGGTTCTACTTAACTAACCTGTATAATTTGGATAACTCACCCATGATCATATGAGATTAAAGGCATTAGTTAAGAAAAACATATATGATATGTTTAGACAAAGAGTTGTCATCTAACTAATCGAGGAGTAACATAGAGATGTAATTGATAAATAATGTTATCTACCTAATTTAATTTATTTTGATTTGTTAAGTCACTCAAGTTGGATAAATTAAATGGGATCCTAACCCATTGAATAAATCTAAGCGAGATTTCCCGAATTAATAGAGAGGGCTATTAATTTGTAAGAAAATAGTGGGAGATCAAATTAAGATTAAAGACCTTATCTAAATTTGAAATTTAAATATGTGTGCATGAAACTAATACTCTTTATCTTTATATAAATAGTTTTGTAGATCAAAATGAGTAGTAACATATCCCTACAAAGCATACTTGATGCTTATAAATTAATTGGACCAAATTTCTTGAATTGGAACTGAAATGTGAGAATTGTTCTCAAGCAAGAAAAAAGGTTGCATGTTCTTGAAAATCCAATTCCAAATACTCATGTTGAGGATGCTGAAGAAGAAGTTAGGAATGAACATCAGCGTCATGTTGATGATGATGATGAATAGGCTGCAAGTTTAATGTTAGCCAGTTTGTCACCTAAACTTCAAAGACAACATGAGAATATGGATGTTCATACTATGATTATGCGTCTCAAAAAATTATTTGATGAGGCTAGTAGGAAAGAGAGGTATGAGACCTCTAAGGAGTTATTCCATTACAAGATAACATAGGGTTATTCAGTGAACACCCATGTTTTAAAAATGATTAGTTATATTGAGAAATTGGACCGATTGGGTTTTGTCATGGACCATGAGTTAAGTATTTAGTTGATCTTGCAGTCATTACCCCAAAGCTTTTCGCAATTTATTATGAACTATCAAATGAACAAGTTGGATAGTACATTGCCAGAATTGTTTAATATGCTTAAGACTGCTGAAAGGGCCCTTAAGAAGGAAAAATACCTCGTTCTTCTAGTTTAGTCTTCTAGAATGTCTAAGAAGAAAGATAAGAAGAATGAAGGTGTTGTCTTTAAAGTAAACAAACCTACTAAGGGTATCAAGAAAGACAAAGGCATTTGTTATCATTGTGCCAAAGAAGGATATTGGAGGAGGAATTGCCACCTTGCAACCGTGAAGGCAAATAAGCTTAATAAAGCTTCTACTTCAAGTATGTTTATAATTGAAAATTATCTTACTACTTTACATTGTAGTTATTGGGTATTGGATATCGAATATGATTTTCACATTTATAATTGCATGTAGAAACTAAAGGAAAGTAGAAGATTATTTAAAACCAAAATGGACTTACGACTCGGTAATGAAGCAATGGTTGTTGCATTAGTTGTAAGAACTAGTTATTTTATTTTGTCTAATAGGTTGATACTAGAACTTTATAATTGTTATTTTATTTCAGTATTTTAAAATATTGTTTCCATTTTATTTAATATTAAATGGATTTAAATATATTATTGAGGACAAATGTTGTTCTTTTATAATAATGATGTTTTTATGAATCTGGTAATTATGCGAATGGTTTGTATATACCCAAATTTAAAGTTCTCAGGATTACTATAAACTGTAATAAAATTGAAATACATATTGGAATAAGTATTAAGAAACTTCAATTGAATCTAAGTGATTAATATTTCTAGGATCATCTAAAAGAGAATGAAATTCTCTACACCTCTTGGAACACTACATCCGAATGAAATACATTCTCAATGCTAAAACTTTAAATGTTTAGACAAAATCTCTATAAATTTGATAGGATATGTCATATATTAATGAGATAAGAACCTCTCATGAAAATTATGAATGACATGTTACTAATAATTGATGAGCCTACCAATTACTTGTAAAATATATGATATTTATTCCAAGAAATGATTTGAAGCTATGAACTTCATGTAAGTTTGAAACTTGGTTGATCCACCTGAATAGATAAAACCCAATGGATCTAAGTGAGTCTTTAAAAGAAAGACTAACATGAAATGCAATGTATAAATGTACTATGCAAGCATTAAGGATAAGGAATATTTAATTTTGATGGTATAATCAACAGATTTGATTTCATTAAAAATATAGATAAACCTTGTGTTTACAAAAGGTCAGTAGGGATGGTGTTGTTTTCCTAATGTTATATATAGATAACATATTTAGAAATGACATATATTTACTTTAATCATTAAAGTTTTAATTGTCTAAGAATTTCTCCACAAAACAATTAGGAGAAGCAACTTATATATCGGATATAAATATCTATAAAGATAGATCTAGAAAGTTGTGTTTCAATCTATGCATATAGACTAGATGTTAAAATAGCTTTAGTATGGAAGAATCTAAGATTAGATTTTTATCTATTTTATATGGAACACCTCCCTCCGAAGACATGTGTTCTAAGACACAGATTGTGAGAGATATGATGCAGATGGTATCTTATACTTGGCTATAAGATTCATTAATGGAAAAGATAAACTAGAAGTTCAAGATTGTTTGAATTAAGATTTTTTCAATGAAATGTTGAAAAAATAATAAATACCAGTCAATTTATGTTTAACTTTAAATGATAGTACTCTAAGTTTGAAGAATTCTTAAAAAGAGAACACAACTTATTCTTCAACTGAATAAAAATATATCTTCACGTTTAAAAAAACTAAGAAATTATTTGTATGATGAAATTTATTAATGTACTAGGTTGTGTATTCATTGCATAAGTAAAGAAATTAATATCAAATTAATTATTCAAATAAGCATTTAAAAAATATTATTTAATTCGATAAATCAATAGTTGGTGCCCATCTAGGTTGCTGATTCCACACCTGATGTGACAACGCGTTCCTCCTGAGACAACAATTCCACACCTAGGTAATTTTCCCTATGAATGAAATGCTAGCACATTGTGATTCATTTATCAAGGAATTGGTATCTCAAGAAAACCATTTAAAAAAATCTGCCGTCTGGTTAGAGATTATTCTCCAGCAAGTACCAATCGGAGTCATGCAGCCTGTCATCACTAACTCATGTAGCTCATCTGTGCGCTTCACGTGCCAATAGAGATGCTACTGCATGCCGGCCATTGATGGCCTAAAAAAGAGGCAGTCGCCGGTGACATGCATGGCAACCCCTAGCAGCAGCCCTGTTTCCATAATGAACATCTTATACACTACTGGTCAAACAAACTGAATCGTCAATCGCCATACTTTATGAGTGAAAATGATCGGAGCTCTCAAGTGATTTCATTAACTCAATGGGGCGGTTGTTTCTTTGCGATTCAAGCAGCCGTTGGCCAAGGGAACACACAATGATTCAGATGAGATTTTCTTTTGCTGATGCAATGAGATTTTCTGCTGTTCAAAAGTTCCATATTACTCCTGAATAGTCTTTACAGAAATGCAGTCCCCACTAGTTGAAGAAGAGGGGTTGTTGGGGTGGTAAATATTGCAGATCTCCCGAGCTACCCTTTTTTTTTCCTTGAAAAGCTTCAGATGGGGTCATTATCAATCTAGCAGAAAGTCTTCTAGGACCACTTTTGCTGTAGAATCGGCAGCTTGTAAACACATGTGTAACATATTTCTGCTTCTAGGCAACATTTGGTACAAAAT
>Ga0307518_10000667_pt1 | contig 25853 bp, 9 predicted proteins | sample 25_EM_MG_FD_203889 | JGI IMG/M metagenome (GOLD analysis project Ga0307518, IMG submission 203889) | Populus trichocarpa ectomycorrhiza microbial communities from riparian zone in the Pacific Northwest, United States - 25_EM | ecosystem: Host-associated > Plants > Roots > Unclassified | place... | reverse complement strand
TTGCGCTATCAGTAACAACGGATTTTCACGACGGAAAAGTTGAAATCGAAGTGACCTAACTACCAACCAATTATTGTCCCACTTGGGCAGTACAGAACATGTGCATGATGCGGTTATTATCTTCCATTTTAAAAACAGAACCCCTGCTGCCAAACGTTGATGAGAGGATCCTCATGAATAATTAATGCAATTTACAAGTACGTGTTCCTACAATCTGGGGGAAAGAACAATAGAATGACCAAAAGGAGTGCACAAAGGAAGGAATTTTACAATATCAACGAGATGCTGTCATTCTTACAACCTGGCAGAACATGACCGCAAGACAAAACCACCATCTGCACTTCACATGGCAGAACAATAGAATGACCACTCATGGTCGAGAAATTGCTTAACCTCATACTTTACTAGCACTAGCGCCAGAACACAAGCAAATTAATGTGTGCAGACAGTTAATCCATTAACCCTAGTGCATCAGATTCAGCCTCCCGTATCCAGCTAAGATTTTGCATTCACAGCAAGAGTACAATTAAACTACTGTCCAAGGCAAAGACACAACATGCAATAAGAAAAAGCAAATGTCGCAGATCTTACCATATTTAGCAAGGCTTTCTTTTGTCAACTTTTAAGTGGATGTTGAACCATTTCTTCTTCTTAGATCTATCCCTTGTAGGTTTCTTATCTCTCACTTGTGCATCTTCTTTGGTCTCCCTGAAGGGACCCTTATTCCTGCTTTTACTTGAACTCCGCTTCATTGGTGGAGCAATGGTGTAGGAGGCATGAATTTCATTCCTTTGTCTAAGAAGCTCATCAATCTGCAAAACCAATATCAACAGTGAAAATTCAGAAAACATCAATCTATTCATACCTCATCTTCATGTAGATATCAGCAACAAATTTTGACAAGTTAAACTCACTGCTTGCATCTCTTGTGCATATCTACTGGTCATCTCGGTAAATTGTGCCAATACCTGTCGAAAGGCCACAAAAATTACGAACAAAGAGAGGCAAGAGCAGACAAATATAGACTGCTGAAGTCAAGTGCAAACCTCTCGATATTCAGTTTCAAACTTGGATATTTCTACCCTCTTTCCAAGAATCTCAGCTTCAACAGCTCTTAGATTAGCTTTTTCTTCCATAAAAGGTGCGGCACAAAGAGCTTCTATTGAGTAACTTGCACTTTTAAAAAAATTGTCACCTGGAAGAAAGAGCCAGGACCAGAAGGATGCTGTCAGCCCATCCGCACATATATTATCCAAGCATAGTACCCTAAACAACAAGAAAAATCTTAGAACTGACCATAGACACCAAAAACATGGGTGCCAGCCTTCAGTTCAGATATTTCACATGGCTGAAACCCATCCAATTTTTTGAAGAAAGCAGCATCAGCATCTTTTGCAGCTGCAATCTGAAACCACAACAATTCCACAGCCAAAATGAGGATGAATGAATCAAATAAAAGACAAATATCAAAGATGACACTTGACACTGATCTCTTAAATCATCAGCTTACAGAGTTGACAGTGTGATCCAGCCGGTATACAGGAAAACATAGAAAGTACATTCCAGCAGATGTAACCTTTCCTGTTTTAGCACTGTCTTCCTACACCAAAAAGCAAACCAGTAAAAATGGGTTAAATGTAATGATATTGAATGTGTTTAGTCAAGAATATTAAACTAGACTCTATTGAGCTAAAAACATGGCAAACATGCAAAGGCAGATCAATTCCAGAAAGAACTTCGTCAACAGTAGCTCCCCTTTTGACCAAGTAGTGTCCATCATAATTAGGGATCTAGTCAGTTATACTTCACTAGAGAGAGATCTAAAATCTCTTTTGTGGGAAGATCTCCAATCTGCTGGTCGTAATATGATAAATGAAGTCATAATGTTCTTTAAGATCCATCCAAGACTAGAATCAAAGTAAGAATATGGAACTGTTGGCTTTGATTTAAGATGATCAACCAACAAGAAAAAGAAAAAGACAGGGGAAAGTGCATCATACCTGTAGAGCAAGGCTTAATCCTCCACCACTTTCTTCCTGATCAAAATACAATAACTGTACAAAAGACACTCAATCAGTATGCCTAATGATCATTTTTCACGCATAAGTTATAGTTGGAGAAAATTACATACTCGATATCACTTGAGAACTCACTACATGAAACTGCTAAAAATGAAATAAGAATTGTGGGAATCTGAAATTTGTTTGACAGCAATGAGGAGGGTGCGAGACATGGTTATAAGACCCAGCCTGTCAGGTCAACCTAGTGGTCCACCGACCCAAGGCTTGGCCTAGTCAGGTTAGTGGAAAAACCCAGTCTTTTTTTACCAAAATGATGTCTTTTAAGGATTTTTAGAAAACAATCTTGGGTTGACCCAGGCCTTAGGCTGGGTCGACCCTCAACTCTGGTCTTATAATTATGGTGTGAGAAACTTTTGGACTGGTTGTCAGAAAACTAAAACAATCCAGGAAGAGACATTTTTCATATAAACATTTTAATCGGTTTTTTTCTTTTTCTTTTTGCCAAGGTTTCCAACAAAATGCCCATAAGAAACAGTTTCAAGTTACATAAGCTCAAAAATCTGCTCCCACAGCACAAAGTCATTGAAAGGCAAAGATGGACTATTTGGCATATAATCTGTATCCCATAAAGGCCAGGAAGTCTTCTTTTTCCTTGCAAGGAAAGAACTGATGGAGAATGATTGAAGATTTTCTTATGTATCTAGTTATTTTAGAGAGTTATATCTTCCAGTTAGAGTTGACTACTTATTTTGTACTACTAGTAATTGTCTTTTGGTTTTTTACTTCCAATCATTATCCTATCATTCTGGGTTTAGGGTTTTCATTACTCACATAAGAGCAAGAATTATTGTTCAGAGATAGTCATTGATGAATGAAAGTTCAATTTTGAGATTGATCACTCTCCATCCCATTCAACCTGCCCCCGCAAAGAAAAAAAACAATTAATTTTCTTGGTTTCTCCCATACCCATTTCTGATACTTCTCTACTCCCTGATTCTTTTTATCTAGTATCAAGGAACAGATTTCCATGTCCCAGAACATAACCAAAAAAAATCTAAATTCATTGCTTCCAAAAGAGAAGGTCTATCAGATTCTCCATCACTACAGAAAGGTGAAGAGAAAAACAAATGCAAAAAAATAGATGTTTCCAACAGAGCTAAAGAAAATCAATTATGATGATTAAGGAAAATGCAAGGCCATATGAGTCAAAAGACAGTGTTTACAGGAAACTCTTTCAGCATCAACTTAGGAAGCCAAATATCTTCTTTCATTCCTTATTAACTATGAAAAAAGGAGACTCTCTACAATTGGGGTTGTCATCTCCATTGCAGCACTTATTCAGCACCAACATAGGAGACCAGTAAACTCCTCTCTTGAAGAGAGTCATAATGCCCAAACAGACCAAGCAGTCAAGAACCCAATATTTTCCTAAAGGAAATATTAAATCAGACAGCTTCTGCTTGTCAATAAATTCACAATCAATTACATTCAAAGCTTTAACACCTATCACGCCCAGTCAACTATGCTGATTTTGTTGAATTGGCCACAGATTTTTACATGTGCTTCCAACCAATGAAAAGTACCACTAACAGTGAGGAAGCAATGAAAGGCAACCTTGAGTAAAAAACCTCTCTATTATTCATTAAAAACTACAGAATACCAATCTACCAAAAATACACCTCTCTACACACTGTCACATATTGCAATGCGTGTCATTTGTTCCGAAGAAAATTTGGGAAAATGCAAATAGTACCCTGTGGATTGGCACATGTGCACTTCGGAGACTGAGAATTTGGCACTTCAGTGACTTGTGATTTTCTCTGATAGCATCTGCCTTTTTTGTCATTTAAGTTGCTAGATATAAATCCTCAAACTTTTTACATTTTTAATTTCATACAATTGAACATTTAATTCAACACTGTAACAGACACTTCCTGTACATGAAATGTGTCACTATTTATATTTTATGATCCAACTACCTTGGACAACAAAAAAAAAATGAAATACATTCATAGAAAAAAGAAAGAAATACACTACTTTTTATAATACCAAGAAAACCATCCAAGGAATAGAGTGCTCTGTACATAACTAATGGAAAAGGGCAAATGCAACAAATGAAACCATGAGTATTGATAAATAATCAAGATTGAGGTTGATAACATAAATTTTATCAATTGATAGAAATTATAGCAATTAGAAGAAGAAAAAAGTTGGACTTAATTTAGCAAACTTAACTAATGGCAAATGGCAAACGCAACATATGAAAACATGGGCATCTGAAGTTTAAAAATTTGAAACTTGTTCAATAACTGCAAATGCTCCAACCACATGATAGCTTTTTGCAACTTTTCCCTAGAAACTTGCCATTATATGGTGCAATTCACAATTGACTAGCTATTATACAAGCTTAAATGCACCACAAACCCAAACTAAGAGCATACAATCCTTGAACCAACTTCTGTTGCTTTTGAGTAAAAAACATGAGCATCCATACTAAGGAACATTCAATCACAAATGGCATTTTCAGAACTCCAATTAAAAACAAACATTCAGTATGCTCTTTTGACCCTATCAGGCAGCTTTGCAATATCATAATCTGTAATTTGCACACTAAATGAATTGAACAAGAAATCTCTAAAGCCATTTCTTTGAAAAGGCTCATTCTTACAACTGGTTTAGTATTGATGTACAGTGGCTGCATGGCAGCTTTTGGGCCTCTACAAAGCATTCCACCATGAGTCAGCTTTTTGAAGAAAACATCATTTAATCTCAAAAGGGGAAAAAAAGACTATTTTCTAAAGAAAATAAAGAGAGGAATGATTTTTCCAACAATATCCTTTGCTCAGTGACTGAAAGTAACACTAGACAAGCCCTTCATCAGAAGTTGTCCTCTGTGTGTCTTGCAAACAGAAAGTGATGATTACTCCTTGATTCCATTCAAATCTCACACAAACTTAAAAGGAAAGGGTGACATAAAATACGTTCAATGACTGCCAAGTTTACTCCAATAAGCGATATGTTCCTTTCTTACTCAAACATTAACCTCATTACCTCAGTCAAAGATGCTAAAATCCTTTGCTCAGCAAGAATACAGTTGGGCATACAAAATAAAAAGTAAGAGAAAAATACACCATCGGACTTAAATCATGAAGGATTTGTGCCAAAGGTTTATGATTATTCTAACCTTGAACTTGCTTTTGTCAGATGATTGCACTCGACAAACAAATCCAGCCCTTGCCTCCTCTTCTGTTATCGTGACAGAATAGAAGTGAGCACATTGCTTTTCAACCTGTTTAAAAATTTAGGTTTTTCCAATGAGACCTAGCACAATTACAAAAACTGACACACAAACCAGAACAAATACCTCACCTTCCTAGAAATAGGTTCCCCAAGTGAAAGTGGACGAATATCAACCACACCATTAAGCGCCTCCTCCAAAACAGTTGCTGATATAGTGGTCTTAATTGGTACTCCAAGTTTACTATCATGAAAGAAACAGTACAAATAAAAATCAATACAAACCATCACAATCATCATAACTCATGAGAATTATTCCAAAATAAAAAATAAAAAAATTAATTATTCCAAAATAATTTTTTAAAAAAAAATTATTTTGATGATTAACATCGCATAAATTCATTATAAACTTGCCTAAAGAGTGCCGCAAACATAGTATTCACAGCTCCCAAACTTGAAAGATCCAGTTCAAGTTCTTGACTTTCTGATTCAACAGCCTGATCATATGACAGCAAGATCATGCTTCGCATTACATTATCATATAAAACACGTATAAAACTAAATGATTACAATTCTACAAGAAATTGAAATGGCTGGTATCTGGATAGCCCCAAAAACTGCAGAATGAACCACATTATTTCAAAAAGAAGAAAATAATCTATGTTAACATTTGAATCCAAAACATTATTCATCCACTGCCAAAATTCCTCACCTCAAAACCAGCAGAGTCATATTGGCGTCTCTTGTCTGGATCAGCCAATATATTATAGGAAAATGTAACCTCTTTAAATATATCAGCTGCTTCAGGATCATTTGCATTTTTGTCAGGATGGTACCTGAAATAGTAGGCGAAAGAGAATTTTCCAACCTTGATTAGCAATGGAAGAAACAAGGGAAAAGAAAAATAGAGGGCATTTTCAACCTCAATGTATGTGGGTATCTTATAAGAACTAGTAGTGATTCAAAGTTCCATTGCCACCCAATTGTGCTACTTAACTACTCCAAGTTCGGCTCTTTATTCTGTTTTCCATCATATCTTTAATAAATCAAATCTTGCTTTCCAAACAAGTCATACATTGCACTTGCACTAGGAAATAATTACAGTAACCCCAATAATGTCACAAAAAACCTTTATTTACCTCTATTTTTTGCTTAAACAATAATTACTCATCCTGTAAAACCCTATTAAATTATTTCGTTGACGCCCTCTTAGAATTAAATGAAGATTCAATCACAAAAGCTGTCCAAATTAACAAAAAAGACTATGTAAAATTAAAAATAAATCTTCAACCAATTTAAAATAATAATTAAAAAAAAAAACATACTTGAGAGCCATTTTACGGTAGGCGGACTTAATTTCCTGGTCAGAGGAGTTCCTGGAGACGCCAAGAACTTCGTATGGGTCTCGCCGCACCTGCCTTGCTGCTTCATCCTGCTTCGATCGATGAGCCGGCATTACGCTATTCTATTTATATACAACAATAACTAACAAAACCCTAAAATAAATCACTGCAGCAAGGAAGGAAATAGCCAAATGTTTTCCAACATTCCTCTCTCTCTCTCTCACACACAAATTTGTGTTTGGTGGAGGAAGTAAACAAACCCTAGAAAGAGAAGGACTCCATGGGATGGGACCTCCCCTGAGCTGGAGCTTAGAGAGAGAGAGAGAGAGAGCGACCGCGATAGAGACAAACCACCAAGAAAATTTGGAGGGGAAAATCTAGGGATAAAGGGTTAGTGACTCAGAAGTAATCTTTCCGGATTTGTTTTTACGTTTATAAGTTAGTCCTCGTAGTCTTGAAACTCTGTGAGTTATAGTCTCTTTATTTGTCTATGTCGAATGGTTTTTTTATAAATGAAGAATAATTAAATTATCCAGGTTGATTCATGTAGATTAAATTAAATTGCTGAAGTAGAGTATTATAACGAGCTCTGGAATAATATTCATGCTGGTTTGGTGATTTTTGTAATTGAGCTCGAACTTAATTATGAACATGAAAAAACAAATAAAAATAAATATTTTTAATATAATAATTAGGAGTGATTATTTTCAGTTCGGTTCGGTTTTTATAAAAAAAAATAACCAAATTGAAATATTTAAAAAAAAACCGAAACCGGTTCAAACCAATCGATTTCAGTTAAGTTCGGTTTTTTAGGATAAAAACCGGTTCAAACCGGTTTGTCTCGGTTTTTTCCGGTTTGGCTCGGTTTTTTCAGTTTGGCTCGATTTGGCTCGGTTTTTTTCAGGTTTGGCTCGATTTTTTTCCGGGTTTTTTTCAGTTTGGGTTCAGTTCGATTTGGTTTTTTCGATTTTAGGCTTATAAAACCGAACCGAACCTGTCGGTTTTTTCAAAATTTTAATCGGTTTTTTTTCACGGTTCGGTTTTTTCGATTATTTTTTTTATTTATTTTCTCGGTTTAATCGGTTTTTTTCTCACCCCTAATAATAATTGTTAAGAGAAATAATTCTCCTAAATATGTATTAGCCTCAATTTAAATATAAGGATTATTTAGTTATTTTAATGATATTTTTTTAAGAAATATTTGAAAATATGCTTTATGTTCATTAATATTCCAAACCAATTAGTTGATAGCTCAAGCTTATTGGATTTTCTAAATTCAATGGATTAATTAACTGTTTTTACACAACTACAAGGACAGAATAATAATTTTCAAAAATTGGATACTCTTTTCAATAAACTGCAATCTTGATGATCGATTCACCCTTTATGGCTTGTTAGTGAAAGTTCCGCATGTTTTTCAACACGCGCCAGTTGTAGGTTGCGTAAGACGCACTTCGGTCCAGATGTGCAAGTTTGAATATATAAATGGAGGGGAAGATTCTCTTTTTTGGAAAATTATTTTTGTTTTCTTTTTATTTCTATATATTTTATTTCATAAAAAAATGAATAATGTTAATCTCGTATATAATTCACTTATCAAAAAAATATCAACAGGCGAATAAGTATCTCATGCATTAAATTAGTGGATGTCGTTAATAAATCACATAAATCTAATAATTGATATTTTTTTAATAAATGAATAATGTAAAACTATTATGCCTTAACATTCTATAAAAAATATCTTCATGTTAAATATTTTCTATGAATCTTAGTGTGAGAGATTAGTTTCCTTATTTTTACAAAATAGAGTTTATTCATTATTGAAATTTTCTAAATTGAGTAAAATTAAGTGGTTTTAATATTTTATTATTTTTAATGTTAATAATTTAATTTTAAAGGGAATTCAATCTCTAAAAATTATGTAAAAGTAAATCAAAAGCCAACCTCTTTAATTTTCAAAGGGAATTCAATCTCTTTTCAAAGGGAATTCAATCTCTAAAAAGATAATGTATTTTCTAAAGTAATTTTTTTTTTTAGAGATCTTTAAATGAATAAAATAAACGTGATGATGAGGGTAATATAGAAAATAAAATAAATTGAATCCATCTCTTCCAAACATATGAATCCAACTTATTTATAAATTGAATTAAAATGAACACTATAATTAAATTCAATTATGGTAAAGAATTCGTTTCAAACAGCCTATGAAAGAATGGATTTTTCTTCAAAGAAATTTTTTTTTTTTATGTAAGAATGAAGTGCTGATTTTTTTTTAAAAGCCTCCTTTCAATGATGCCCAAACTAAGGATTGAAAGGCCAACCTTTCCTCGATACATGATTCTCATAAATATAGTTATAAGGCGGCCTAAGACCCAAGTTATGGGTTGGTCGAGTTAACTAGTGGTTGACCAGTCGACTCATTTTTTGACTGGTCAAATTTTTTTAACTATAACAACATTGTTTCATATGTTTTTAATGAAATGATGTCGGTTTGGTAAAAACAATTTGGTTCAAAATGAAATTCGGTTTGAGCCAAGTTCTGAATCGGTGAATTTCTCTGAGTTAGGCCAAGTTTCATAACTATGTTCATAAGAACACAAATATGTATTTGGAATATGGGTGTTAAAAAAATCAACCCATCGAGAAAATAATTGAAAAAACTACGCCAAAGAAATAAAAAAAAATGATTAAAAATCCAAAGAAATCCGAGTCAATTTGGTTTCAAAAATCTAAAACAAACCAAACTGAATCGAACAAAATCAAACCTATTCAATCAAAACCAAATAGAGTATAAAAGCCAAAAATAAGTATAAAATGAAAAAATTTCTCAAACCCTAAACTAATACCTCACTAACGCAGTTGCATACCTCCTCACCCCCCCTCCTACCCCTACTCACATACTCTCTCGATCTCTCTCACCAGCAACTTTCTAGTCTTCGGTCTCTATTCTTAAATCTTTTATTGTTATGTTTCCTCATTTGTTGTGCTAAATTGTGTTTTTTTATGTTCAAGGTTGGGTTTTTTTTATCGGGTTTTAATCATAATGTTTTGCTTCTAGTCCAGGGTTTTAATTAACATTTTTTTGGGATTTTAGGACTTTGAATGGTTTTTTTTTTAATTAATTATTTAGCACTATGTTTCTCCCTAATTGTTTTTGCCACTATTAGCCCACATAACCTCATATCTTGTTATATCACCATCTTACTCCACACACACACCATAATCTTTCCTTGTTACAGTTGCTTAACAACATCTCACATATGTTAATAATGTAAGCAATGTTTCTTGATATTTTGCTTGATTTATTTGATTTGTATAGCTATCATGATATTATTGTGTCCTAAATGTATTCGTTTCATATATAAATTCTAGTTCAAGGGTCAATTCATTATGGAAAATATAGATAAAAACTTCATGTTGAGTCTATAATCAAGACACCTTTGGTTGAATCCCGTAGCAAAGAACTCTCAAGTCTTCTAGTCAAGGTTGGTCGTCTATTAAAGTTAGTCGTCTTTCAGGTTGTCCGTTTTAGATTTTTCAATTGAGGTTGGTCACCTTTTGAATTGACCTATTTTAGATTTCTTGTTAAGGTTGGTCAAATTTTATGTTCTTCAATTGAGTTTGGACGCCTTTCGAGTTGACACACTTCATATTTTCTTTGTTGAGGTTGGTCTCTTCTTAAGTTGACCATTTTAGATTCTTTAATTGAGGTTGGTTATCTCTCGAGATGACCAATTTTAGATCTTATATTGAGGTGAGTCGCTTATTAAATTGACTATTTTAGATTTTTCAATTGAGGTTAGTCACCTCTCAAGTTGAACATTTTATATTTTTCAATTAAAGCTGGTCGCCTCTCGAGATGACCTATTTTATATTTTTTGCTGAGGTTGGTCACCTTTGAAGTTGACCTTTTTTTTTTTTGAGGTTGGTCGTCTCTTAAATTGACCATTTTGGTTTTCTTGTTGAGGTTAGTCACCTTTTGAGTCTATCCCTTTTAGATTTTTTTTATTGAGGTTGATTATCTTTTAAGTTAACTCATTGTTAATTTTCCAGTCGAGATTAGTCACCTCTCAAGTTTATCTTTTTAAGTATTCTCAAAACAATATGTTTCTTTTCAAATATTTTCTTGTGTTTCTCTACAAACTCGTTATACAAAGTAAAAAAATAATTTTTCAATAATTTTGTGCTGTAAATATTGTAAAGAGATGATAGCTATCATAATCGATTTTTTAAACCTATATTTAAAAAGAAAAAAAAATCAAGAAAAACTAAAAAGACAAAATAAAATAAAACTGGATTTAGAAAATCTTTGTCAGCCCTCCAAGCCAAACAACTAAGCTGCAACCGAATCTTTGTCTACCCTCAAAGCTATAACCCTTACTCTAGCCATAGTAACACAATCCACAATCCATCTTTCCACGCGAACCAACCCCCCATCACCAATCATCTTCCATCGATCCAACAACCATAACAATGACAAATATCATTTCCCTTCGATCTAGAAAACTTGCAGACCAAGCCACTCAAAAAATCCATCCCTTCAACTTAGAGAACCTAGTCCTTCAACCCAGATCTAACAAGCTCGATCTCAACCCAGTAACAACCATGATCTTTATCTCATCATAGTGCCTATCCACCTAAAAAATCAAACTCAAACTCACCTTAAACAACCAGAAAATTCTACCCAAAACATAGCCTAAAGATTCTTCTTTTGTTTTTTTGTTTTTTACAAGTTTAGCTCTACACGTGAAGAGCATGTGCAACCCAACTTAGCACTATCAATTATTCCAGTGCGTGGAAATCACGCGCTGCTGTTGCTAGGTTAGATTCTAGAATATTCTGGTCAAACTCATAAAGTTTGATTTTAAGCCTGACATACTAATTGGAATGATTTCTGATGTTTTGTTGGTTTTCAATTATGTGGATGTTAATATGCTCATGAATGAGGTTTTTAAAGGTGGTGGGAATATTTTTCAAATATATACCTAAATATGTAAAAGCTTTTGTCAATGGTTTTTATCAAATGATCAGTCCATTGACACTATAGTCGCTCAATGAGTTTAGCTTTTGTCAATTGTTTTTATCAAATGATCAATACATTGGCAATATTGTCCCTCAACGAGTTTAATCTTATAAATCAGATATAGAACTTTGTTATTTTCTTATAAAAAAATAAAAAAATATTTTTATGTGATTTAGGCTTAACCCAAGATAGTAAGATTAATAAACGGGCCTTGTTTTTCAAAAGTTGAAAAAAATAACTTGTTTTTAAAGTTATACCAACTTATCATTTTAAAAAAAATTATAAGTTTGCTTCGTGAGTTCAAAGGTTTATTTTTTATTTATTTTTCTTTTGTACAACAAATTAGTATTCTACCAATTAAGTTCAACATTCGTGTTTTAAAAACTAGGACTTAACCTTATTGTTAGGATTAGATCTCAAATCATTATCTTAGACTTAGTGATCATCTTCATTAGAATACACATACCAGTTTAGACCAATTTTAGCAAGAGCATAATAAATATTTTTATTATTAAAAGCAAGTACAATGCAATTTACTTTAGGTATGATAATTTAATATTATTATTTCTTATTTAGCATAACTAACTCTCTTACCTAGAACTCTAAAGACTAGTTAGGGTTATTAGGTATCATAAAACTAGATGACAACTTCTATTTTCTATTTTTACCCTTAGTTTTCCTCAATGTCTCGTACCACACTATTTAGACGAGTATTCAAATATTTGACACTCACTTTTCTTTTGAATTTATGTGTTTTTATTTTTATTTTTATTATCTTAAAAGCTATTTTTTTCACTAAGAACAACACAACTTTTTTTAAATACATCATACAAATATAGTTTATTTATATCAAATATAAAAGAAAAACACACATATAAATTACAACAATCTCTTTGAAATATTTTAAAAATAAAATAATTAGAAAATAACTACTATTTAAAAAATATGAACAAAACAATTTAAAAATAAAAGGGTATTATTTATATTGAAATAAAAAAAAATATAAACTAAAAAAATACATAAAAAAGGGAGAAGATTAATTCAAAATATTTGCAAAAAATAATTAAGAAAAATGAGAAAAACCTAATGCTACTAAGCATGGCATGTCAGTCCCGCACACCTGGCAAATTACCCAAGCCCAAGCATATTTGGGCTTGTAAACCCGAATCCGTGCACCTCAACTTATATTTTTTCTGCAATGAAGGGTGAATGATATGTCATTCATCCCTTTTTATTTTCAAAAAAATTAATGTATATAACGTATGGTTTGTCAACTCCTATTTTCTATTTTTACTCGTAGATTTCCTCAATGTCCCCTACCACATTATTTAGACAAGCATTCAAATTTTGGTTTTTTTTTCCTATCGAATTTTATCCTTAAATTTTTTATTGTTATTGTTTTTACCCTTAAAATTTTTTAGTTTGATTTTATTTTGTGATTTCATCCTTGAACATTAAATTTGTCGGGTATTGACTTTCTTGATTGAGCTCAGATTTAGAGCTTAACGAGTTGTGAGTTTAAGATATTAATCTGAGGTTACAAGGTTCGCTCGGGTTTGCTTGGTTTTTTGTTTCCTTTTTTTTAATATCATTTTTTTGGTTTCATCATCCGGTATTTCTTTCCGCTTCCGATGGGATTTTTCATACTTTTTCACAGTACCATGAGTTACCTTGGGTTTTTTTTGTCTTTTTTAGATCCTCTTTTAAAAGAAATTTTTTTAATTAGATCAAATTAATTTATTTCACCATTCAACATTAAATTGGCTTGGTATTCCCTTAATTTTTTTGTACTCTTTGTTAAATCTTACTCTTTTAGAATGAATTTGGTTTGTTTTTAATTAAATTAATTCATCTTATCCTTCAATATTAAATTTATTGGATATTCAACTTCTTAGTTTAGCCCGGATGTGGAATTTAGCAGGTTGTAATTTTGAGAGATTAACCTGAGTTTATAAGGTTCACCTGGATTTGCTTAGTTTTTTTCTCCTTTTTTTTATTCATTTTTTCTAGTTTCATCTTCAAACGTTTTCTTACTCTTTCTTTCTTTCTTTTTTAACTTTTTATGGGATTTTCCATTTGTTTTGGAAAAAACACAAGTTACCTATAACTTTTTTTCCAGACTTTATTTGAATTAAATTAAATCGATTAATTAAATATAAGCATCAAATACTCGCTTTTATGGTATTTTTAGTTTGCTTTTTGGGTTGCCATTTTGACAAATGGGGAATCTCTTTCAATTACCTGAATCATAGATTTTCTTTGTTTTATGTTGCATTAATAACTTTTTTACATCTCTTTCTACTGTTAAAAAAATTACACAATTAAAAAACTGATGGCAACAAACCACCAATCAAATCTTTTTGTTTTATAAAATAATAGAAATGGCATCATTTTGAAAAGAAAAAAAAACAGAGAAAAATAGTCAATGAATTTTGACCCTGTTATGATTGCATTTGCCCCGTATTCACTAGGACATGGGTCAACTTGATTTTTTGATCGCTTTACACTATATCAATTCTCCACCAATTTCTTTTAAAACCCGACCTTGCCTAAGCCTTGGGTTCCTTAAGTCACGAGTCAACCTATCAGGTTGATCAGTGGTTTAAAATAGTGGATTTTGATTTTGATCTTTTTAATTTTTTCAGTTTTTTTTAATTTGATCCTCACTCTCTTGATTTTGATTTTTGTTTTGGATTCTTTTGTGAATTTGATTTTTCTTTTCAATTCAAGATTTGATGATATTTCAAGTTTGACCCCTCAATCTTTTGATTTTTAATTTTGATTCTTAGCCCCTTTATCGAATTTGAATTTGTTTTCAATTTCATCATTGGATCTGTAATCTTGATTTTTTACATTTTTTGAATTTGGTTCTTATTCTCTTGATTTTTATTTTAGATTCTTATGTTAATTTGAATTTGTTTCCATTTTTTTTCCTTCTATTCAAAACTTTAGGTTGTGTTCTTATTTTTTTTTTCATATGAGATTTTTATTCTCTTAATTAATATATTTTTTTTATCTCATCATTTGACATTTGATGTATTGGGATCTGGCCTCCGTTGTTTTTTCCATAGTTTTTAGACCCAACCCAAGAGTCGGTCCGAGAAAATTACCAAGTCTTGAGTTGAGAGGGTTGAACCAAGAGAACCCAAGTCAACCAATTTTTTTTTATTTTATGAATAAGTAAAAATGATATCATATTTTTAAAAAACTAAAATAAAGGATAATAGTCAATTGATTTTGACCTAATTTTTATTGGATTTGCCTCAGGTTATTATAGACTCGGGTCAACCTGGGTTTTCTATCATTTCACACTAGATCAATTTTCCCTTAATCTCTTTTAAAACCTGGATTAGCTTGAGCCCCAAGTCACCTAGGTCACGGGTCAACCCTTTGGGTCGAGCCAAGTTTTAAAATAGTGGCTTTTGAGATGAGGTACTTCTCGTTTAGTCACTAGCTAAGATCATGAATATGAAAAGTTAACACGGGTATACATTATTTATTTTCCTAATTATTTCTTTTGACGTTGTTTGTTTTGAATAATGAACTTTATTATTTTATTTGTTTTGCTTTCAATCAGGTTACTCTCATCTCACGGTCTAATCAAAATGTTTAGCTGGGTGGCCTAGGTTTTTTTTAGATAGCTTTTTTTTTTAATTCTTTTTTATTTTATCCTTTAAAATTCGATTCTTTTTAAAATTAAGATTCACCTTTTTTCTTGTTTTTCCTTTTATTAGATTATCACATTCACATGATCTTACTTGCGAGTTTTGGCTACCTCACCTGAGTTTATTGGTAGTTTTTTTTTAGACTTTGTTTTGCTCATAGATTTTATTTTTTAATTTTATCCTTCAACCATTCAATGTTTTGATTCTTAGTATTTTTTTTCTTTTCTCTTTCTATTATGTTGAGTCGTTAATCTTTTTTCCTTCTTTAACATACACTTACAACACTTAAGTATCATTTTTTAACGTTACAAAAAATCAGCCTAGCCTGCAGCAAAGTGCGGGCAAGCTATCTAGTATTTGACTAAAATGCCAAATTGTTCTTAATTCATTTCATGAGGGAATCAACTACATCTCATTATTTCTCTCATCACTAGCTATTGAACCCGCGCTCTACCATAAGTTGTAATGTTTTTTTAAATACTGGGTATTCAGGTTATTTCAATGTGTTTTAAAAAATTCAAGGTGTAAATCAAAAATCTATGCAAGAATCTAATTAAAAAAATTGATAATGATCTATATAAATAAATAAAAAGAACTCATTAACAATAACTAAAAGAGAAATTGAACAAAGTTGAGAGATGAATGTAAATTAAGATATTTAATCACACAAAATGAGATATTTATCCAGTTGTGTTTAATAAACTTGTTTATTTAAATCAATAAAAGATAAGAGAAACACAAATAAAAATAAAACTTATTGAGCCCAAAAAAATATTATGCAAAGTCGAACATTTTAGAAATATTATGAAAAAATAAATATTTTTTATTTTGAAAAATAAATTTCATCTATATAAGACAAAAAAACAAATCATTAGAATAATATCTTTAAAAATCAAGTAGAAATAAAATAATTTTTTTAAAAAAACTTCTATTTAAAAAAGGCTTGCAAAACCTGTGACCTAAATCATATGATCAGGATAAACTTATAGAAAATAAATTGAAGATAATCACAAAAAAATCTGATGGAGAACAATAAGATCCTAAAAGAAAATGAGAAAAAAAGATGTCGAATGACATTAACTTTTCAAATTTGTGACTCGGGTTATTAGATCGGAAGCATTATAAATGAAAAATATATGAAACTCAATCCCTAACAAATCAATTGTTGAACAACGAAACCGAGAAAAAATAATCAATTACAAAAAAAAAAGATCTAAAATAAAATTGTAATTAAAAGAATAAGAGTGAAAATAAAAATAAAAAAATTAGAGGGCAAACTAAAATTTTCAATTGAATGGTTAAACTGGAAAACAAATAACAAATGGAGAAATAAATCAAAATAATGAGGGTGAAATTAGAAAAAATAAAACATCACAAACTTTGATTGAAAAATGAGATTGAAAACCAATAAAAAATTAACAAAAGGGCAAGGAAAAAAAAAGCAACCATTTATTTTCTTGGCTTCATTTTTTATAATATTTTTTTTTAGTTTTTCCTTTTCTTTTCTTTACACTTTGTTTCTGGAAAAAATATTATTTTTTATTTTTTAAACTTGAAATATTTATCACTTTACACTTAGTCTATTTCCACCATTTGTTTTGTTCTTATCTTCATTCTTTTGTAATTTTTCTGTTTTTTTTCTTTACATTATTTTGAAAAATTATTACACAAAACTTAAGGGTAAAGAAATATTTTTACTGTTTTAAAATTTATGAAAAGATGAAAAAACCATTAGTCAACAACTTTAAATTTTGTTGACTTCGGGGGTAAAAACATAATTTTATTGTACAAAAAATATGAAAACAACTAACATTCCTAGGAGTAACCTTTTAATGACCAAAGGACCTATGAAAAGATCAAATTATCTTTAGCACAAAGCCTCATATTTTCTCCACTCAAGGGAAAAACGATAACTTTAATGTAGCAATCCTTAGTAAACTGTGTCTAGTGCTATTGTGAAAAAGTCACGCCTTATATTTCTTGTTAGTGTGTGTGTGCGTGTGTGTGTGTGTTTGTGTGTGTGTATTGTGTTCTATTTTAAAAGCATTGTGTATAAAAAAGGAATTAAATTATATTAACTATAACTAAAAGGGATCAATGTTTTACTATAGCATGGGATATTGTGCACTGTGAGTTCTTTCACTGTGAATTGCATTGTTTGGTGGGGGCATGGTGAGGTTGCAGCCTGCAGGCCACAAGCGGCTGGCTGGAGGCACGCCCCCTGGAGATGCGGACACCTAGCACTTGGGCTACCAGGCCATGGCATTGGGCAGGCCATGCACACTTGCCCTGGAGCGGGGTCTGCCCAGCCTTGGGCGCTAGGGGCAGACCCGCGCACCTGGCTGCAACCCTAGGGTAAGTGGGTCTATAGCCTCGCGAGCCTAGGGTGTGCAGACCCGTGAGGCAGGGTCTGCAGCCCCGAGCACATGGCCAGTAGACTCGCGCGCTAAGTGCAGACCCAGCCATCAAGGTCTGTTCTCACAACCCTTGGGTTTAGAGACCTGCGCGGCTGGATCGGCAGACCCTGCAGAGAAGAAAAATGAAAAAAACATAATAACAATTATTATTATTATTATTATTATTATTAATGTTTTCAAAAAAAATTGTTACTGTAGAAACTTTGGCCAGACAAGTTTAATATTATTATTTGTATTCTAAATATTATTATCTTTATTGCAATTAAAAGTATTAATATTAAGAATAGAAGAAAATTGAAAAACAATATAATAACAATTATCATTATTATTGTTGTTAAAATTTTTTTTGAAAAAAATAATACTGTATAAACTTTGATCAGACAAGTTTAATATTATTATTAATGTAACACCCTAACTTCCATGACACAATAAGTCCATTAATCATAGTAATATGACTCCTTTGGGAAAAAAATTGTATATAAAAGATTCACCTTAACACGTTATCATATTTGCATTTTCATGTGAAAGGAGTCTACTGAGATTTTAGCAGAGTTTCCTTCGTATTTATAAAGTACCAAGTTATCGACTAATTCATAATTACCCAAACCACCATCATTACATAGTCCAACCATCCTGGACTTACTTCTATCATCATTACTCAACACATCACACAATTCTTCCATCCATCATATATACCTTATGAACAAGAACAATATAAAAGTAGTACATATATCATCAATTAAAGTTTAGAAAAAAGAAAAGGGTATTATCACACAAGAATTACTAAAAGTTACAAAAGGATTATTTACTAGATAACTAAGGAATCATAGTTTTGAAACCCGGACCAGCCCGGCGGGTCGACCCGAGACCCGGGCGACCCGGGCTTGGGACCGGTCCGGGTTTAAGTAAAAACCCGTCGGGGAGTTGGCCCGGCGAAACCCGAATGAGACCCGACCTGTTTATATATATATATATATATATACACACACACGCACGTGAAATGACGTTGTTTTTGTTGTTTTTGCCTTTTACCATTAAAAGGCAGCTTGTGGTAGTGTTTCTATTGGGAGATGGAGAAGGACCTTGTTGTTGCTGTTATTGGATATGTGGCTGCATCATATTCATAGGATTTGAAGAAGAGGGCTTGAACAGTTTATTCAAATCTAAACCTCCTCCTCCCCGTATATTCCCCCACTTCTTGTTGTTGATTTGGATTACCAGGTGAAGCCATTATTAAGAAACAACAAGAAGTGACAGTGACTGGAAACAATCAGTCAAATTGATAAAGGAAGAAAGAGATAAGAAAAAGCTTACAGAGTGGAGGAATTCCTAGATCTGTGCAAGTTGAAATCTTTTTTCAGATCAGAAAAACAACACCTTTCTTTTCCCAGCTCTCTTCTCTCTCTATTCTGTCGTCCTAAACTAGGTAGCGATAAAGTGAGAATTTGGAGAAGAAAGAGAGGGATCGAAGGGGAAAAAACAAGTCTTTTTTTATGTTACTTTGCCCAGATGTGTAGATTGACGCCAATGAACAGCACATACATAGCAAACAGAGAGCGAAAAATATGGAAAGAGAGAAACCTTTCAAAAAGCAGAGTCTTTTTTTATTTTGGGTTGACCCGGGCTGACCCGGGTCAACCCATCTGACCCGTGACCCGCTTAATATACCGGGTCAATCACCGGGTCGGGTTTAAAAACTATGTAAGGAATTCTAATTAATACACACCTAGGAATATACTGTATAAAAGATACCTAACACTACAAATTATCCTAATAACCAATTAGCTTTGCCCTGCTACATATGATGGTCCAACACCTATATACACCAAAACAAAATAAAAATTACATGAATAAATAATTTACTATTACTAAAGGTAATCCTCGAATCATTTTGAAGAACATAAATGATTTAATAAGTACAAATAATTATCTTATCTTTCTATAAACCACTTTCTTGATAATCCATTTCCTATATTGAGTTTACCAACCCATCATCTAGTTATCTCCACCTTTACAACCTTTTCCATGTCTTAATTCTTTATATACTCTTATATCTTAATATGAGTTTCCCTATAATACTTCATTATACATCATTAACTTTCATTCAATAAAGGAAGCAACATACAGTGATTTCCATCAACCATGGAAACAACAAACATTGACCTAAAGCAACATAACAATGGTTTCTATTCGAAATGAAAACAACAAACAGTGGCTTCCATTCAATAATGAAAGCAACAAACATTGGTTTTCATCCAAAGATGAAAACAACATAATTAGTGGCTCACCATCGTAATGGAAGCAACAAACCAATTTTATTTTCCTGTCTTCACATAATCTCTCCATTATCATACCCTTCACTACTAAATCGTCTTCTCATACACTTGCTCTTCAACACCATAATTTATTTCTCAATTAACACATAACCAAACATAATATTTCTACATATATATAATCATCATTAATTCAACCATTATCATCTCTAACTAAGCCTTTCTTCAATATAAATTCCTTATAAGTACTTAATAACATTAAAACATTGTAAGAATTTAGTTACTGAATTAAAAGATTAAGGTGCAATAACACCTACCTGAATCTCCAATCCTCCAACTGCTGAGGATACTGCTCCAAAAACTCCTCATAATCCAAGGAAAATATCACGATTAACATTTCATTCATTTCATTTCATTATATACCCAAAAAGTCTTTTAAAACTAACTTATAGTTTCAAAGTCATATTCGGTATTTCCTTTTCTTTATTCCTGAATATATTTATATAGAAATTTCCTTCTATTCTAGTTTGCCCTTTTCATATAACTACTTAAGAATCAAATTACACACCAACTCATCACTAAAATCTTTTCCTACACCAATTCTTCATTTTCAATCATAAAGCCTTTTTCCATTTCTTTTCTTTTCCAATTCTTTTCTTTACTTCTAGCATAGTCTAAAATCAAAATTATATTCCATATATTACATAACCAAACACACTTTTTAATATATTTCCTCTAATCTTTCCTTTCTTCACTCACATTACTAGAATTCCAATATATTAGTTAACCTTGAAATTATATATTATTCTATTCCAAACTTTACTCATATATCATATTTTCTACACGAATGACCATATTTACTCATATATCATTTCTTTTAGTTTGGCCGGCTATGCAAGGAGCTTTTCCCACTAAAGTAATTAATTTCTTTCTTTCTTTCTTTCATAACATCAATTGACATTCACAATACTTATTTTAACATTTCTATAAATCAATAGACAAAAACCCCAAAATTCACATATAAACTCTAATGACATAATCTTAACAAATTCAATCACAATTAATCAAATTCATATTAATCAACTCAATTAAGTTTAGAATATCTTATAAGTCACTCAATTTACATTCATAATACTCATTTTAACATTTCTAACAATCAATTGACAAAAACCCAAAAATTCATAAATAAACCCTAATGACATAATTCTAACAAATTCAATCACAATTCAATCAAATTTATATTAATCAACCCAATTAAGTTTAGAATATCTTACCAATCACTAATATATCCTCCAAAAGCTAGCCAAATTGAAATTGCTTCAAGCTTTCCTCTTCTTCCCTCACTTTCCTTATCTTCTCTCACTAAACTCTACTTTCTCTTAATTTCCTATCTTAATCACAAGTATATAAGTGTTTAAAATCAGTAAATCTCACAAACCTCCTCACAAATCCAAAATCTCCTTTGTTTTTTTCTTTCTATTATCTATAACTAAGAAAGATGAATAATTTTCATTCCTAAACATTTCTATAAGTTTCGGCCAACAAGCCTATTTAGTGGCAATAAAGTTTAAAAATTCCCTTTATGTCCTTGCCTTGCACCTTTAATTTTTCACGAGTAATTTTTCCCGGTCCTGACGCCGATTTATACCAAACTTAAAACTGGTGAATTTGAATTTCATTAAATTACATGTTACTATTTTTTATTTAATTTTATTTTCTTTCATATAATTTTTATTCTCATTTTAGTCTTTTTTTTATTTTCCGGTATTTTTCAAGTTTTCATTTTTTAAACTCGGTACATAAACTTTTCTGTCCAAATTTCTCAACCCAATATCATTCCTCTAAGGTAAATATAAATTTGACATGCTCAGTGTAATATTTAATTCACTATCCTGTAGGTTTATATTTATATCATAATATTTACACTGGTGTGTACATAGAAATAATTTTCCCAAATAATATAAAAAATCCAATACCGCCCCCATTAAGGTAAATATTCAATTTACTGTATCTGAAAAATATTTATTTCCCATTCCATGTAGATTTATTCAAGGGTTTCACAATTAATATTATAAAATATTATTATTTCTATTCTAAATATTGTAATTAAAAGTATTAATTAATTATAATTAATTAGCTCAGGTTGTCGATACCTGGCATTAAGGTTGCCAAGCCAAGGCGTTGGGGTCGGCCACGCGCGCCTGGCCACGGCCCTAGCCAGCAGACATCTAGCGCGGGGTCTGCCCAGCCTTGGGCGTTGGGGGCAGACCTGCGCGCCAGGCTGCAGCCTCAAAGCGAGCGGGTGTGCAGCCCCACAAGCCTGAGGTCTGCAGACCCGCTAGCCTAGGGTGTGCAAACCCGTGAAGCAAGGTCTGCAGCCCCAAGCGCTTGCCCAACAGACCCACGCGTTGGGTGCAGATTCGGCCATCGAGGTCTGTTCTCACAACCCTTGGGTTTAAAGACCTGCGCGGCTGGATCGGCAGACCCTGCAGAGAAGAAAAATGAAAAAAAATATAATAACAATTATTATTATTATTATTATTGTTCATAAATTTTTTTTTTAAAAAATTTATTACTATAGAAACTTTGGCCAGACAAGTTTGATATTATTATTAATATGATAAATATTATTATTTGTATTCTAAATATTATTATCTGTATTGCAATTAAAAGTATTAATATTAAAAATAGAAGAAAATTGAAAAAAATATAATAACAATTATCATTATTATTATTATTATTGTTAAAAAAAATTTTGAAAAAAATATTATTGTATAAACTTTGATCAGACAAGTTCAATATTATTATTAATATGATAAAATATTATTATTTGTATTCTAAATATTGTAATTAAAAGTATTAATTAATTATAATTAATTAGCTCAGGCTGTCGATACCTGACGCTAAGGCTGCCAAGCCAGGGTGTTGGGGACGACCATGTGCGCCTGGCCACGACCCTAGGCAGCAGATACCTGGCGCGGGGTCTGCCCAACCTTGGGCGCTGACCTGCGCGCCTGGCTGCAGCCCTTGAGCGAGCGGGGGTGCAGCCTCGCGAGCCTGGGGTCTGTAGACCCGCTAGCCTAGGGTGTGCAGACCCGCAAAGCAGGGTCTGCAGCCCCAAGTGCCTGGCCAGCAGACCTGCGCGCTGGGTGCAGACCCGGCTGTCGAGGTTTGTTCTCACACCCCTTGGGTTTAGAGACCCGCGCGGCTAGATCGACACTCTGCAGAGAAGAAAAATACAAAAAAAATATAATAACAATTATCATTATTATTATTATTGTTAATAAGTTTTTCAAAAAAAAATTATTACTATAGAAACTTTGGCTAGACAAGTTTGATATTATTATTAATATGATAAGTATTATTATTTGTATTCTAAATATTATTATCATTATTGTAATTAAAAGTATTAATATTAAGAATAGAAGAAAATTGAAAAACAAATATAATAACAATTATCATTATTATTATTGTTAAAAAAAGTTTTATAAAAAAAATATTATTGTATAAACTTTGATCAGACAAGTTTAATATTATTATTAATATGATAAAATATTATTATCTGTCTTATAAATATTATTTTGTTTATTATAATTAAAAGTATTAATTTTAAAAATATTATTATTTATATTATAAATATTATTTTTTTACTATAATTAAAAGTATTAAAATTAAAAATAGTATTATTTGTGTTTAAAACACAATAATAGATTTGATTTGAATGGTAGAATTATAAATTATTATTATTATTATTATCATTAGTAAATTGAAGAAAATTATTATTACCAACGAAGAAAAACCATATATATTTTTAAAAAATGATTAAAAAATATAAAAACTTAGACAAACAAGTTAAATATTATTATTAATATTATAAATAGCTATGTTGGGTCCAGCATTGTGCAGGACCCAAAATAAACTTGGGTCCGGCGGTGTATAGGACCCAAATAACCTTGGGTCCTGCATGTGCAAAACTCAAAATAGCCTTGGGTCCTGGCCGCGTACAAGACCCAAAATAGCCTTGGATCGTAAATGTTCAAGACTCAAATAGCCTTGGGTGCTGCCGGTGCAGAACCCAAAATAGCCTTGGGGCCGCCCTAGAGCAGGACCCAAAATAGCCTTGACTCCCGGCTGGGCAGCACCCAAAATAGCGCAGGATCCAAATAGCGTTGGGTCCCGGCCAAGTGCAGGATCCAAAATAGCCTTGGGTCCTATCAGCGTCAGGACTTAAAATTTTTTATAAAAATAAAAGGTGAGCCCGCAGCGTAGCGCGGGCCACCTACCTTGTATATACTAAAAGAAAACCCTTTTTCACTATAGAAATTACATAATTGATTTTTTTTTAATTGTAGCAGTGGTAAATTTGTAAATCGTTTTTTTAGAAAAACTTTCTTAGATTTTTTTTCCTTTTTTTTCTTATACTTGACATATTTATCACTTTACACTTAGCTTATTTATCACCATTTTTTTTCTTGTCTTCATTTTTTTTGTAATATATTTTTTTCGTTTTTCCTTTTTTTTTTTGCACTTTCTTTCTGAAAAAAAATTATTTTTTTTCATTACACTTGAAATATTTATCACTCTATATTTGATCTATTTACACCATTCTTTTTGTTCTTATCTTTATTCTTTTGTATTTTTTCCTTTTTTTCTTTATATTTTTTTTTGAAAAAATATTATACAAAACTAAAAGTAAATGGTGTTTTATTGTAACAATTGCAACAATATCCTATTTTTCTCCTACATTAAAAATTAATTTGAGATCTTACATGTTTTTTTATTAACACATATAATTTTTATTTTATTATATATAAGTATCGAATTTTTAATTCATAATTATATTTTTTTATTCGATGTCAAAAACGCGTTAATAACAGTTGCACATTTATTCTTTTGCGTTAAAAAAAACTTATTCGACCTGCAGCGAGGGGAGTCAAATAGAAACGTTAACACTTTATTTATTTATTTATTGATACAAATTGTTCTTAATTTACTTAATTAGATGTATATATAGGCTTTTCAATTTATAATTAAGATTTTTTTATATATAGAAAACACTTTGAAAAAACTTTTATGTTCATTTTTTTGCTAAAAAAAACAAATTATCCAATCCACATCAAAACATAAATAAAATAGCTAGTTTTGAAGTATTCATCATCAACACCTAGACATGAGAGATAGTGGGTTAACATCAAACAAATTAATGATTACATTATTTTAATGAGAAGAATCAGAATTTAAAGTAGTAATTAATATATAAACACAACTTTTTATCAATGATCCATTAATTAACTTACTAACTTGATGATCTGGAAAAGATCATAGTTTGGATTTGATAAAATTAAATAAACCCATGATCTCTTAGTTTAATTAGTCACTCATCAATAACATGAATCAAGATTTTTTTTTAAAAAAAAAATCAAAGAAAAAACTCAGCGATAAGAAGATGGGAGTCATGCAGAGCCTTCTACAGGGGGAAAGCAACTACTTAGCGTATTCAAGGTCAGCCCATTCTAAGATCAGAGTTGTTGGGTGGAGCCCCTTCTGCACAATCTCTCCACAGAGAGGCTGATCCATCGCCATCAAGTATTTTGTCTCTGAAACAGAGGTTAAATCATGAACAAAACTTACTTAATTGCAGCCTTGAAGGGAGAGATTAATGGGTTAAGATTATCTTCTTGGTTGCTGGAGACGACACGCCAGCTTCCATTCATTTCAATTTTCAACTATTTTTCTTAAACGGCATCACCTGCTATCATTATTTGCAATTTCTTTCTTTTTTTATTCTATTATTAACTAGCGTGTTACATTTAAATACAATACACTAATAAACACTGCTGGATCTTCATCAATGTGTTTAATTAAATATTTTTT
>Ga0307518_10000666_pt1 | contig 25857 bp, 14 predicted proteins | sample 25_EM_MG_FD_203889 | JGI IMG/M metagenome (GOLD analysis project Ga0307518, IMG submission 203889) | Populus trichocarpa ectomycorrhiza microbial communities from riparian zone in the Pacific Northwest, United States - 25_EM | ecosystem: Host-associated > Plants > Roots > Unclassified | place... | reverse complement strand
TTTTATGAACAATTTAAATACAATGTTTTGTCTTTGAAATAAAGCAACAAAGATTTGATGTATTTTTTGTAATTTTGTTGTTCTTTGTTTGATCTAGTTCTTTTGCATTCCTAAATTCTATACTTGCATTTTCAATCGTCCATAACATATATTAATATCCTAATTAAAAAAAAATCTTTCTTAAGTAACAAAGTTGTTAAAATTCAAATAAATTTGGGTTTTTCACAACTGTATTATAGGTTTAGTGTATAGGCTTGGTTATCCTACACTCTTTTACAAAATAAGTCGCTTTTATAGATAGAAAAGGACCCTCAAATATTTAAGTTAGTAAGAACGAGAGATAAAATAGTAAATTGAAAAGAAGTAACAAGTAGGAGATGAGTTTTTGTATGTATTGATCGAGTTGTGTTTCTTGTGTTTGTAGTCTTTGAGTATTTATATACCCTTGGTCACCGAGATCATATGGTTCACCTGGTGAGGAGTAGGGTAATAGACTTGCCTTTCCATATGAGAAATCATAATGAAAATTTGTTTTACTATTGGAGACTATTTTCCTGGCCAACAAAAAGAATAGTTGACCACAGAGCTCAACCAATAAAATAAATTGATTACATAGGTGATAACAATTGGCTAGATGAATATTCTAACCGCGATGATGACCAATAAGGTGACTTTTACATAAGATAACATGTGAAAAATTTATAAGCTATGATTACTTGTAAAACGAGTAATTAGGCGACACCATATTGATTTCTTAGAAAAGTAGAGGTCATAACAATGCACATATAAACATTGTTTTGTGTGTTAGTGATTTTTTTAGGATGATGAGTTGACAGATTATTTGCTTGTTTGGGTTGTGACTAGACAATTCAATTACACTGTTTGGACAACTTGTTATATGGTTTAAGGCCTCTACCCAATTATGTTGACCAAACAACTTGTTGTTTTGATCTATTATTGGGTTTTAATCCAACCAAAAAAAGCTAGGATTTAGGCTTTAACCCAACTAGTAATGGAAAATTTATTTGAACCTGATGGACATTGACTTGAATGGATATGAGATTTTTAGGCCCAATCGGGATTAAGGTAAAACCCAAAGGCAAGAAGTCATGTTTGGATTGGGTATGTATGTTTGTATATCTAAACCCAATCCAAAATAAATAAATAAACTTAAAGTTTGAAAAATTACATCTATATCTAACTAATTATATACAAAATAGTTGTGAATTATAACATTCGAGTTCAGGTTTTGAGTTTGGATTATGAATACTTAATAATTGTCTGAAACTTGATCAAGTCAGATTCAGGTATAAAAAATAACTCATGTTTATCGCACAATTTACTGTCCAATTAGGGAAAAAACTATATTTCATAATTTCATTTTTTTTTATTTTACTGTTTTTTAAATATATTTTATCACACTCATTTATATCAACATCTTAATTTTTAAAAATACTTTTAGAATGTAACTGTGTTAAAATTTTGATTTTTTTATTATATTAAATTAATATGAAAAAATCAATTGCTCAATATAAACAATAAATTATTTTTATAAAATGTAATAATTGGTAACAATGAAAAAATGAATGAATTAGAGTAAGTAATTTCTTTATGAATTGAATAAAATTAATGATTGAATTTTTTAGCATTACAAGAAGAAAAAAATATCATTTTTTAAAATTAATATAATAATTAAAACATTCATAATAAAAAAAAAATGATCATGTTTTCACAGAAATTAGATTTAATGATGAAGAGGAGAAATATATATATATTAAATTAGATTTGAATTAATCTTAACAATATCCATACAACATAGCAACAATTACATAGCAAGTAAAGTAACTATCTGATAAAAAACCACAAGTCAGAGTTATTTAATTTAATTTTAGGAGGGATAAGATATTTATATGGGCTTTGACCCTAAATGATTAAATCATGTCGGTATTTAATTATTTAAAACTATTAGAATTAAAGTTTCAATTCGAGACAGATTAGGGATCTCTACACGTTTAATTCTAACTGTAGTTTATTTATTAAAACTAATTAATCAGTCTGTGTACCGCCAGAATTCCTAGCTACTATTTTCTTTATTCTATAAGAAAATGAAATTGACAGAGAGATCAAGTTTATGAACAGATTGCAAAACATAAGGATTGGATATTAATTATGGAAACTCCAATAATTAATTAATTATATTAATTATGGTTATAATTAAGTCAATCGTTGACCTCCGAACCAAAGAAACTTCTATGAAGACATTTTCATCGATGCTGCCAACCCGAAAATGTACAGAGACCTACCTAACAAAGAGATGCATGCCAGCAGCCAGCAGCCAGCAGCCAGCAGCCAGCAGAGCTTGAATGAAACCACTGAAACATTCTCACTACTAGACCATAAAATCTACGCATCAAACATTAGCAAACTAAAAATTTCTGAAATGCTCTCACTGGGCTTCCATCAAACTCAAATGGGATGCTGCAGTGAAGTTCTTGTCCGGAGCAAGCCAATCAAAATTGGATAAGCAGCTATTTTTTCACATGCTATTACTAATAACCTAAAAAAAATTGCCACCATCATGTACAGCAAGATTTTTAAGATTCCCCTTCCACCAGATCAAACAAAGTGGACAAAGAAAATCCCTAAGAATACACAGTGCGTGAAGAATTACAATTATGGTAAAATTAAAATACAACTTGCCAAGGGGAAGGGGAGATATCACCAAAGGAAACCAAACACACCTTTCAATGCATACAGCTATGCGATGTGGCATGCCCACTTTCCAGATCAATTTAAATATATTACCAATATCAGTTGCTCCTTCCCTCCAACCACCATGAAAAATCTTCAGTCAGTTCAAGCTGATATGGGTTCATAAGGGTATGATAGCCAAGGGTGCTTCAGAGCCTCGGATGCAGAAGGGCGTTTCTTTGGGTTTACTTCAAGCAAATGAGAAACAAAGTCAATGAAGCCTTGGTCCCCCATTGGCAATCGGTGCCTCAAGGATGTCTTTTTTGGAATCAGGTATTCCAGTCTGCTAGTATCCTGAGGAATAGAGAGAAGAGTCAACATAATTGCACAAGCCAAACATATCATATCCAGTATTAAAGTTTCACATCAGCACATCCAAGGTCATGAATGAAAATTGGTTCGAATCCTCTACAAGAAATTACTGTTCATTCAACAATCAGAACCACAACAGGTATACACAAGCATTCTTGCATAAATGCATACCCTCTCTCCATCATATACTTGAAGCTTGCAGTATACATTACCGTCCATTTTGATCCAAAGTTTGAATCAGACTTTGACATCCTAATTTTGTACTCTAAAAACTACAAACTGTTTTCATAAGGGGTAAAATAAGCACAATTAGTGATGATAGTATTTGAGATGCTGGCTAGTTAGTTTCATATGAGCAATAGAACAGTAGCAAAACAAAAGGATGTTTTACCTGATTCCGCTCATAAAGCATGTGATTCTTGGAAAAATACTTGTATGTATCTCGTCCTTTAGCTAGCATGCTTTGATCAATGGGACCTATAATTCCAATAACTCGTGCCAATAACGTTGCTGGTGAATCGTTTTGGAACAGGACCTGAGAAGTTTCATTTTAGCCAATTGGTACCAGGGTCACAGTTGGGTAACCAAACTGTGGAAGGTCCAATGCATCCATACTTTAAATGATGTGAGGAAATTGTTCAAGCAGAGGGAAAGAACTGCATATTGATTAGCCCTTGCAGAAATTACTCGAAGTAATATCCAATATATCTCCAAAAGAAATATATTTTGAACTTCAATAGATCAGAGGTCCCTAGCCCCAGATATAAAGATGTTCTCCCCAGAGACAGAATAAATAAATAAATAAATAAATGCATCACAACATAAATATGAGAGGTAGCATTTCAATTGATAAGAATAAAAAAAATATGGGTGCAGCCTAAAAAACAAAAAGAAATTTAGCTCTCTCTCCCCTCTATGTATTTACAGCACCTCAGCTGCACCTACATATCAGCATCAAGTCCATTGTTCTTTCCTATCTTCTGCATTCCAGAATCATGTTCTCATATCCCAACCTTTTACCCTGGCAACATACTTTCCAGCTTCCAAAATCTCCAAAAACTAATGGTTTAAACACCATCTTCTCCAACTTAGTCACATATACAATGTTCCACTCCCTAAAATCCCTACAAGGTTCTCACCTCATAAACTAAGCTCGTCAAATAATCCTCACAAAAAACCTTCTCAACTCATTAAACACAATGACCTCTGTTTTTTGGCAAAGTCCCTCAATAATTATATTGAATCTTATATGATAACTCATGGTAAATTTATGCACAAATGCATGTGATATCATTCTTCATCAAGTTATCTTTCATACAAGACTTAATTTATGCATATCAGTTGGGAAACTAAAATAAAACTCTTAACTCTCCATGTATGGTGGCTTTTGGCATAGTTCCTCATGGATAACTTTCCCACATGTTTATATGATAAATCAGTAATTTTATGTTCAAGTCATTGTTCATGCAGTAAGTAATCTCTTTCTTACTCAAACTAATTTGTGCATCCACTCACTGATTGAGAAATCAAATAAGACTCTAACTATCCTTGCATATTGAACATCTTGTCTTAATTTAAAAAGAAAATAAAAGGAAAGGAAGAAAAGACTACAAGTGTTGTCCAAAAACAATGGGTGAAACAGATGCATGGACAATGAATACACCCTGCTATTCTTACAATTTCCTCCAGGGAAACAAACTAAATGGGTAAATAAGTAATAGTTAAGACTTACATTTCCAGTGCAAAGTTCTGCCAAAATGCAGCCAAGTGACCAAACATCTATCTTCTTATCATACGGATGTCCTAGGATAACTTCTGGTGCACGATATGACCTGGATTGAACATAGGAGCACAGATGATCTGTCTCAAAACAGCTACTCCCGAGATCAATGACTTTCACCTCACATCTACTATAGCTTTTCACCAATATATTCTCGGGTTTTAAATCACAGTGTATAAGACCAAGGCCATGCAAAAACTGAAGTGCCTCCAAACATTGAGTGGTAATTGACTGCATAGAGAATTTGGGAAAAAGTTTATAGACCAGCATGCATGAAAAAAAATGATGTATTCTCCTTTCTTTTTTGGTGAGGAAATGAAATTTTGAGAAGGAAACAAGGGGTGCTACACATTCCAAGTAATGAATATATAACTCTTGGAATGTCAAGAGGATAGAACTCTTAGGAAGAAAATGGCACACAACAAACCTGCAATCTAGGCATTGTGAAGTATACCTCCCCTCCTGATTCTCTATTGAACTTATGGAACTCATATAGGTTTGCCTTGAGAAGCTCACATACGATTAACAAATGCTCCTGCAAAGCAAAGAGAAGTTAAAAAGTAAATTATTTATAACTTGCATCAAGGAGTTATCACGAACTTCTCCCTCAAGAAACCAAATCAAATCAAATCAAAGCTTCATTTTTAGATTCTTGTGGTGCAATTGAAAATGCATTCACTAACATATATGGCTATTCTTTTATCGATTTTCAGCTCATTTTAATATGATGTCTGCAAAACAATGCTCCTATGTCTAGTGGTTTGAAGTAAGTGGTCCAACCATGCAACCAAGGTTCAAGAACTAGTAACAACAAGAAACAAAAAATTGCTGCTATAAAAATGAGATGATTCTATGCATGTCTGCATAACCCTTTTGCAAATTTATCAATTAAAATGTAAATTTCTACTAAGAGAGGCAACATGGGGGCAAAAACTAATAGCATCAACAAATACAGGAATAAGAAAACTTTTCTAACCCAGAATAGTGGCTTGAATAGGGATTTTATGCATGAAATCTCAAGAAATTCAGCTTTCTAATGAAACCATATCGCTAGCATAATTTCAAAAATTTTCAGTCATTTCCTCTCCCAAAACCTGCTAGAGTACTGGTGGATACAAAAAATCCTAACTCAACTCAGACTACCAATTGTTCACATCCAAAAGCAAAATTCCAAAGCCACATGAAAATCTAGGAAAAGTGAGCCATCTCCCACTATTAAGTTTTTGGCATACACAATGTTCTATCCACAATATAATGGACTTGAAAGTGCTAAACAATTACACTTAACCATATAAGAACTTCAAAGGTTGCCGATGCAAAAACTGAAACAATTAGAATTTACAAATTTTTATGTGATCTTTGAAGATAGGAGGAAACCGAATGCCAAATGTCTATTTGGCTTGATCCCAGCTAGAACTGTTTTAAAGAAGATTGTTTTGCTAGCAAATCGTGTATGATTTTCAGGTCTAAACTACAAGGTAGTTTTGCAAATTTTTTCTTACATTGGATAAATTTTGTAAAACTTGACCGGTCAACTGCTTCACTATTAACTAACTAAATGGCCAGCTGGCTCCACTAAACAAGCACCTCCTTTCTTACCCAATATAAGTTGTAACCTCACATTTAAAAACAATGAATGAATGGAAATTTCAGCTATATACTTTGAGGTTGTGTGGTTCAATCTATCTTAAGTGTGATGCTTAGATTTTCTATCTTCTAGGTGTGATTCCTAGAAATCCTACTAGTTATGGCTAGCTGGCTCTGCCAAACAAGCATCTCCTTTCTTACCCAATATAAGTTGCAACCTCACGTTTAAAGACAATGAATGAATGAAAACTTCAGCTATATACTTCAAGGTTGTGTGGTTCAATTTATCCTAAGTGTGATGCTTAGATTTTCCATCTTCTAGGTGTAATTCCTAGAAATCCTACTAGTGTGATGCTTGTGGTCCTTTATTCATTTCCATTTCAATTTATTAACCCCATATCCTATACTCCTGCCTATTTTGATCACCATAGCCTTAAACACATCCCAATTTTCACCAATAACCTATTCCCCATGTTTTACCCCCACCAAATATGCTAGAGCTTGTAATCTTTATTGAGTTAGGTACTGTGAATTAAAGACCCTGCATCAGTTGTGCTTGTTATAAACACTCAAATACAAGTCTCTTTACAAGAAAAACAATGGCTTATAACTCTATCTATTATTTCAGAATGGACAAAAAATTTATAACTGTATCTATTCAGGTGCCAAATAAATTTTTTGAAGGAAACTTAGGAACCAGGTCAGGTGGCCAAAACTTAACAAAGCAGCATGATGATCTAAACTTTTATTACATACTTATATTATTTCTTTCGCTACTAAAACTAACTTACACAAGGATACAAGGAGGGCAGGATACTGAGAGCTACACCAGAGATACCATCTACTGTGATAAAATATTAAATATTGAGGGGGAAAAAACAAATCAAGAAATACAAGCATATCCACTTACTCGGTAGTAGAAATAATCATACAATCTGAGAATGTGGTACTTGTCAGCATGATCATGCTTGTTGACATACTTTAAAAGCTTTATCTCGTCAAGACTTTGATCAAAGAAGTCCTTGTTGTTTTTTATAATTTTCACACAAACATCCATGCCTGTGTGCAGATCATGTGCTTGTATAGCTTTACTAAAAGCAGCTGAGCCAAGATACTCAGTAACATGATAACGACCAGCAATTACAGAATTCAACACAACATGGAAGTTCTTGTCCTCCTCAAAGCCAGTTCTGACCAACAAAAGCAGTTCAGGAGAACACGTGTTAGAATCAAGCTAATTAATGAGAAGCAGAGTTCAATTAAATAGATCACTTGATTAAGAATCAAACATTGACTAAAGAAAAATAAATAGGTATCCAAACTTCAGCACATGCCAAATACGAAGAGAAAAAAATATGTATTATAAGAGCAATTCGCCATGTCAAAGAACCATCTCAACTCAATAGCTTAAGCTGTTAGGTGAGGCTCCAAGATATGATTTATATTATTCTCTAACATACCCCCTCAAGTGAAAGCCCTTTGAGCTTGAAACTTGCTCGGGCCCACAGTATCATGTGCTTAATTTTTATCAAATAAATAGGGATGGTGAGATTCGAACTCATGACCACTTGGTCATTAAGGCTCTGATACCATGTCAAAGAACCATCTCAACCCAATAGCTTAAGATGTTAGGTGAGGTCCCAGGATATGATTTATATTATTCTCTAACACACCACAAAGAAACATATTACTCCACTTGTAATGAAAACTACAGCTCTATTTGGCCTTGGCGTTGTTGTGCTTATAAGTTAAATAACTTTGGTGTTGTAGGAAGAAGTGCTAAAAATTAAAGTTGTATTGACAAAAGTTGATGGATGATTGGTTACGATTGTTGTTACAAGGGCATTCACCACAAAAAACATATTACTCCACTTTTAATGAAAACTACAGCTCTATTTGGCCTTGTTGTGCTTATAAGTTAAATAACTTTGGTGTTGTAGGTAGAAGGGCTAAAAATTAAAGTTGTATTGATAAAAGTTGTTGGATGATTGGTTAGTTACAATTGTTGTTACAAGGGCATTCACCAGAAAAAACATATTACTCCACTTGTAAAGAAAACCACAGCTTTATTTGGCTTTGTTGTGCGTATAAGTTAAATAACGTTAGTGTTGTAGGCAGAAGTGCTAAAAATTAAAGGTATTAATAAAAGTTGATGGATGCTTGGTTACGATTGTTGTTTATGAGATGTTGAGTTTAAAAACAAGTAACGAGTGTTTGATTAAACTAATAATAAAAGTGAAGTTGAAAATCAAAATGATAAATAAAGGCATAAGTAATTTTTGGTCTATTAAGGTGGGTATGAACAAAAAAAATTGGCATGCAAAATAAACTTAAACAAATAACAAAAACTAATATGTTTTTGTCTTTTAATCAAAACACCTGAACAAATAAAAACAAAAAAGAATTGTATATATAGCTTGTCAAATGAAAAAAAAAATTGAGCTACATTCTAGTGATTGTCAGTTTTTTTTTTTTCAAAGAAACAAATGGACTTTGTATTTATAGAGTAACAAGATCATAATTATTTGAAATGTAGAGGGATAGTTGTTGTGTTGTGACTTTTAGCAAGGCCAAATAAACCCTACATGTAGCTCCAATATTAGCACTTTTTGTCAAAAATTTCAACAAGCCAACAATTCACAAAATAAAAGAAGTGGGAAGGTTGTGCCTAACAAAACATTACAAGCACACAACTAGCCACCATTGCGGCCGCTGGGATAGAGTAAAGTAGCAAGGTAATAAGGGCAAATGGAAAAGGAAATAATAGAAAACAAAGGATGGAGAAGAAGTTGTCTTGTTCTAAGATGAACACAAGACAACAATAAATGCAAGATTTTTAATGTTGGCAACAAAATATACCCTCCTGGGATATGGATATCCACTTCCAGGGACAAGTTTTAATTGATCCTAACCAAACATTGATCAAAATAAACTTATTCTATCATCCCCATTTATCCAAACAACCAAACAACACCAAAGTTCCACCAGTCCACGAATGTTTTACCTTGAGAGCATAACCATAATTATTCAGAAGAGAAAGCAAAAAAATTAACTTAAGCAAAGACCTACAAGTGCACACCAAGGACACTATCACAGGACACAAGTAGCCTCATTTACCAAGGAACTCAGATGTCTATATTCCTATTTTTAATAAGGATGCGTTCAACAAGAATTTTGTAATTAAAGGGGTAGAGAAATGAAAGGGTTTTCAAGTCTTCTGTTTTATTTATGATTTTTGTTCTTCTGCACACCATTATTTTGCCCACCAAATGACTCCAGCAATATAAATAGTCTTAATACTAGATTAGCTTCTTTTTTTTAACCAAATACATCTATTAATAGCTAAAAGTATAACAAAACTAGGATCAAATTGCAACATCATAGTGCACAAAAGTTTTGCAAGAGAGAGAAGACTACTTTTCAGTAATTGCACAATGTTTCTTGTTTTTCCTTTCCTGATTTGTATCACATCTATTAATTTGAGACTGAGGCTTAGTCGAGCTGCTAAGAGTTTGTAATCTTGTAGACATCTATAAGATTAACAAGTTAGCTATTGTCAGTCAATCAAAACTCAACAGGCATGGTAGCAATATTCATTTTAATAAGAGTGACAAATTAATCATTCCACACTCAAAAGCATCCCCTACATACCCTATCCTTCCTATTCTTTCCCTTGGATCTTTCTGGTCTTTATTCTTGTTTTAAGTTCTTTTTATAATGCTTTGTTCAATCTTTCTCATCCCTTGTTGTGTTCCACTGGCTGGTTTGCAAAATAGTTTACATGGCTCTTTCAAATACTGTGTAATGAAAGATTCAGTAACAACACGATCTCAAATTCCTAAATTTGGACAAAAAAGACTGAACATTTCAAATAATCTGGTAGAAGTGGTTCCCCTTATAAGATAGCACCCAAAGGTTCAATTCCATTTCATAATTCTGTCAGAACACCATTTGTGTGTGAGAGAGAAAGAGAGAGACAGCGAGTTTGTTTGTAGAAAGGAATAATATCTTTGCTGGTTCAAAATAACCCTCACAAACAATTCACCCCCTCCCAATCCTTAAATGTTGGCAAGAAAACCAGAATCTCCATAAAAATGGTGTTGCTTGTTTTGTTAACTCGTAATCACTTCTTTGGTTATCAGAAGGTAATAAAAAATCAAAAGAGATATCAAATCAAGTGCCAGCAAACGTTTAAGGAGAAAAAAGTTGAAGATACCATGAGAATACGGAATACTCAGAAGAAAGAAAACATTTTGACACAGGAGAGAAAAAAACACAAGAGTCCTGTATAATTAGTTGTATATCATTATATTCTGAGGGTATGGGGGATGTGTTAGAAAGAAAGTTTGTATGTCAGAGTTGTGAAAGGGGATAACACTCTAGGATGTGAAGTAGAGACATCTTATCGATTCTAATAGTGCCAAGAGCCCAAGATGCATAATGCATCAGTAAGCAACCAGAAATCACTAATTTTTTTATTTAGATAAACTCATCAATGAAGAACATACCGGTTTTTCCTATGCACAATCTTAAGGTTGAAAGTTTCAAATTCCTCCTCCTGAACCTTGATTTGCCTTACTTGCTCTTGAACAGCAGCAGCTTCTTCATCCTCCAAGGATGCCACAGGATCTTCTTCCCTCACACCACCAATCTTCTCATCTCTTTCTTTTATGGCATGCTCTGGTTCTGTATAACCATAATTTGAGAGAGAAGAGGGACTAGAATTTGCTGATCTCACAGCATTTGTATTATTTTCATCCCTAGAACTTTTAACAGTTGAGGAATCACAGCTTTTCCGCTGCCATGTGTCATCAGGCCCTGTCAAAGCATTCAAGTGATCATTTGTTTCTTCACTGACAACCGCATTGCAGTTGTCTGACCATAAAGATTTACTAGAGCCTGCCTGCAATAACTGTTCATTCCTCAGTGGTGGGGGAAATGAAAACCCGCCATCTGCATGACTTCTACCTTGAGCATGCATGTCTTGGTCACTTCCAACCACATATTTATTAAGTTTCTTCTTATCCCTGTTTTGTTTATCAACATATTTCTTGTCTGAGACATGGTGAGAAGATCTAGATCCCCCAACTCCAGTGTCATGATCACGAAAGTACTCTACATCCCCTTCACTACTGCCTACAACCAAACTTTCCCGAATTTCACTTCCAATATCAGCAGCATCACTGTTGATTCCCACACCAATCGATCTAACTGAACCATGTTGATCGTCATCCATACAAATATCATCTAACTGTGGCCTTCCACACTCATTCAAAACCTTCCCATCTCCTATCATGATGAGTTCATTTGTCTGTGTGACAAACCCCTGCCAGACAGGTTCTGCTCGCATCAAACTTAGTTCTTCTTCATCCATCAACTGCCCATCATATTGCGAAATTAAATCACTCCCATTATTCGTACCATACATTTCTGTCACTGATAACCCTATAGGATCATCTGATGCTGTGACTGGTTCAACAGTTTTTGCTTGAAATATCTGCTCGCCAGAGAAGTAAGAATCCTCCTCGGCAAAAGATTGATCATCGTCTTCATCTTTGGTTGGAACTCTATCCTGGGGGTCTGGAACGCTCCCATGCCCAGCACCCTTTTCATTGTCACTTGGGTAATCAATTTCATGTGCCAGAAACCAGGCCTCGTCCTCGATAGGTTGTCTCATATATCCAACATCATCATCGTCATCATATTCATCAGAATCCCAATACTCATTTTGATAATCAATAGATTCACTTAATCCATCACCAACAGTAGCAAACCCAGAAACTAGATCAGACGCATCCTCAGCAATTCCCTGACTTACAGATAGCCAGCTGCCTCCTGCAATCCTTTTTCCACCTGGATCATCAATTACCAGGCAAAATTAAGAGGAGAAATCACCAGAGGGGAGAAATTATGTAGAAAATGGAAAAGGATTGGTAATCTGAATTTATTGCACTATATAGTTGACATAATTCATTTAATAAAATACAACCAATTGACTATATGTTCCCTGTTTTACACCCTACATGCCATAGGAAACCGGAAAGCAAAGAGACTGGTGTTCCAAAACCAAAAGATACAAGATGCGCTTCATTCCTAAAAATTTGAGCTCCTAAATCATTGAAGAACTGAAAGCGCTGATATAATATATGAAAATGCTGGGAGGATGATGATCATGCTGTAATCTCTACTTCTTTAGCAAATATTTTGTCTTACATCAAAAGAGGCAAAATGGATCTTCATGTATAAGTGACAATAAAAACTTAAACACGTTAGCATGCATTTATCCCTTTATTAGCGTAAAACCAAATGGGTAAGGCGCCCCAGATTCTCACACCTGAGTTGCAGCTATCCTTTTTAGCATGAATATGGGGGGAAAAAACTGTAAATTTTTGGTCAGCATAAGATATAAACATTCAACTTCTTTGACAGTAAAACAGAACATTTCCCTTAGTTGTTGGTGTTAAAGAGATGACGCTAGTTTCACAACAACAAGATAGGTATAAATAATCAAGTATATACTACCTTATTGATAAGATTCAACCACCTAAACTGGCTAGCCATCTTTAATGTTAAAATAATATCCTAACAAGTTGAAAATAGTAGAATGTTTTATGCAAAGTGAGTTTCAATGTTGATGGATGACAAGATTTCTTTCTTTCTTTCTTTTTTCGCTGCCTTCACTTTCTGAATCAATAAACAATAACTAGCAAAAACTCTAAACCCCTGAAAAAATCCGCATAAAAGGTCAAATAATCACACTTATCATATGAGCTTACCTGAAGAATTGATTTCTTGTCCGACAGGAACATCGAGATAGGAACCTATAAGGTAGCTATTATCAGCGCTGATGACCTTTGAACTTGGCCCATCACGCTCGAACGTTTCCTGCCAATTGATTGATGGCTTATCCTCCGACTTGAGTTTAACTGGTGGAAGCCTAGGAAATTCTTCCTTTGGAATATCAGATACAAGTGAAAACCCTAAGCCACTTAAATTCTTCTGCTCTGTGCTCTCTTGAGACTTTCCAAAGAACAAAGTTCTTCCAACCTCATCCACCTGTTCTTTGATAGCCGCCCTAAGATCACTTGTACCTGCTTTCTTCTTTCCATCTCTTTTGTCCGAATTTGTAATAGTATCATCATAACTGGTCAATGCCTCCCCCTTGGGGAATGGAAAAACAGTCTTGACAGAACAATCTTTCCACAGGTCTGAGGAAGAATTTGCGGGTTCCTCATTCTGAGACCATGGGTTACCCGCAGAGAATGCAACGGTAGTTTTAAGTTGCCAATCAAGTTCCTTCAATTCATTCGTTTCAATTTTGTTATACTTGGATTCTGCATTGGCATCACTGGTACTTTTGCTTCCAAGCCATGAACTTTTCTTTTCACCAGTTAAGATAAACTCTTCTCCAGATTTGGCTTTTGCTCTAGCAGAGAAGTTACTGGTGCTAGTACCAACATCATTCTTGTATGGATTAGACGGACCATTGCTTGGATTAAAGTTCCATGAATACAAACCAAGCACGGTATCCTCTGAATCAATTGCTTCATTATTTTTACCACCCCGTTCCCCAGCAGAAGCAGAGTTTTTCCATTTGCTTTCAGTCCCATTTCTATCCACCCCACACTCTATTTCTTTCACAATAAGTTCCTTAGAAATTTCACCACTATGTTGAGGACCTGACCCCTGAGGATGACAGGTTAATTTGCCCCCATTCTCTTCTTCCACCACCTTCCCCGAGTTCTTATCTTCAAGGGCAAGTTTTTGAAGGAATCCATTCAGATCAGGGAGGTTACCAAGCTCACTGCGCAATGCTGCCTCTGCTCTTGTGAAGCGATTTTTCTTCAGAAAGTCCAGAATCACATCAACTGAGCTTGTCTCCTCCATAATCAACTTCTAAAAATCAATTAGCAAATACTAGAATGACAAATCCACCAAAACTGAAACAAAAAAAAAAAAACCAAATAAACCAAAGGAAAGTAAACCCACTAAGTAAAAAAAAAAAAAAAAAAAAGCTTACTTTCATCAAAGAAACAAACTTCAAGAGGTTTAACACTCATCCACTTGGCAAACAACAAAACACCATATAATGCTTGAAACCACATAATAAACCAACCCCACAACCTCATTTAGTTCAAAATTCTCTTTTTCCACCAGTGTTTAGTTAAAAAGCCCCAAACTTTCAAAATCACAAAAATTAACTCACATTTCCAACATTAACCCAAAAAACAAAAATCCTAAATATCCTTCCAAACAACAAATCAAGACATTAAAAGATCCAAAACTCTTTAACCCACAGTATTAAAAACCCTAAACATCACATTTTATAAACAAACTTCAAGATTCAAAAAAGAGGCCTTCAATCTACAAGATTCATAAAACAAAAACAAACCCATTATTTTTTTTTCCACTTACAGATCGAAGATGGCTCGAGAGAAAAGAAAGGAGCTTTCTTTAGTGTGGATTCCATAGCCAATCTCACATTAACAATAAACAAAGTACTTACGATTTTGCATTCGTGGGTTTCGGTTTTTTGTTTAAATGTTTTTTGGGTCTCTCTCACTCTCGTGTTTTTTTTTTTTTTGGGTTTCTTGTATTGTTTTTGGCCTGCAATCTTCTCTCAGGCCTGGCAATGGTTGTTTTTTGTAATAACAATAATTCAATAAAATCTTGAGTTATGATATTGTGTTTTTCATGTGGGTTTAAGGTTTGCCTTGTATTCGTGAAATGTTGTTTTAGGATTAATCTAACGGTGGAAAATGTTTTTCAATCTAGGTTGTGGGGTATCAAATGGCTGATGAAATTTTAAAAAATGGGCTCCGGCTTTGTTTTATGCTCCATCATTGCATTTACGAGGGCATACATAGAATAAAAGCTTTGCATTCTTTTGACAACATTTACCATAAATGTATATAACCTAAGAATTTGAAGCATAATCCTTTTTTTTTTTTAGACCTAGATCTTAATAACCAAAATTATCATTGTCTATTCTATTAATGAAATAAATTATCTTTACCTTAACTTATTATTACATTAAAGATAATGATTTTTTTATAATTATATCAGTTATGATATTCAAATTAAATTTATCTTTCAAGTTAAATCTGAACTTGTATGTTCATAGGAGTTTTTTTATTTTAAAAAAGCATGTTTATATATAAATAATTGATAAATTCAAATTAAAATGAAAATATGATGTGGTTTTCTTGTAAAGTATATCCATTTACTATTTGGATTATTGACAAATATAAATTAAATTGAATATATTTATTTGGTTAATAATTTAATCAAACAAAAAAACATAATATTTTTCTTTAGTTTGAGTTGAGTTTTTCATTATTTTTTTAGTTTCATTTCAATTAGGGAGTTTCTCTCTTTCATTATATTGTTATCAAACTCATATCTAGTAGTGGGTTAACCGAGGCAACCCGGATTAATTTTAAAATAATATTATTTTAGTTTTTTTAATTAAAACAACACCATAATAGATAAATACTTTTAAAACAAATTCTTGAAATTGACCTGATCAAGACTTACTCGAGTTTGGTTGAATTGCAGGTTGACTTGTTCTAGTCTCACTTGGGTTTGGTCTAATCGTAGGTTGATCCGATGAGTCACCCGAGTTTGATTAAGTCAATATCCACCTAGTTATATATAAAAAAACCTTGGCTTGGACCAAGTTTTGAGTTAGGGGTCGTTGGGTCAATCCACTATATCAAGTTGAGTTTAATAGTTATGCGCCACCATATTTATTAAGACAAATATTTTGAGAAAATAAGTTTTCAAGACCTTTAAAAAAATTAAGGGGAATCATTATGTTTAGGATATAAGATTAACCATAGAAACAAGTATAAACATTAAAATTAATTAACAAAGAAACTAAAACACATTATCTTTTTAATATGAATTTCATATCCAGCCTCTTATATTTTTCTATTCATAGCATTGTTTGGCATACAATTTTTTGTTTTTAGCCTCTCGAGTTTTAGTTCTTTTTTAATTAGTTATCAATCTTTTTTTTTCTTTTCAATTAGATCCTCTCCCCTCTAAAAGCTTAGGTTTTCTTTGGATCCAATTTTAATTCTTTATCTTCCCACTATATAAACAATATGAAAATCTTGTTTCTTTCTTATGTGAGATAAAATTTTTGGGTTTCACATAAATATGTCAACTAATGATTTCTTAAGATTAGTGTCTTATTTACAACAATTTATTTTAATATTGTTAATGTTTTATGTTGTAGAGATTATGTTGAAGAATAAATTTCAATAAAGTTTTAACCTTAAAAGTGAGTAGATCTCACTTTTAATTTAGCTTCAAATATGTCTATTAAATATGTTTTAAAATAAATTTTTTCAACACTCTTCCATGACTAAAAATTATTTGACAAGTATAAAAGATTTGAAGATTTGTAAAGAGATAATGATTTAGTGGATTACTATATTAGGATTAATAACTCTTGACTTTGAACTTTTTTTATTGAAATAGTATCAAATTTACTTAGCTAAATAGTAAACGCGATATCTTAAACTATTTAGACTTTTATGTAAATTAAGATAATAATATTTATATAGTTCTCTATCTTGAGATTTCATTTGGTTCCCACAGTTATGTTCATTTTGGCATTGAACAACTCCTAGATTTATGAGTGTCGTAGATAATTCAGTCTTTTCCAAATTCTAAAAGAAACAACCATATTTCTCACTTATATAGTTGAAATTTCATTAAGAGTATAATGTTATACTTCACTTAGTATACCAATATATGAAAGTTATTAAGAGCATGTTTTGTCTTTTATCACTCTACAATTAACACCTTTTTATGAAATTAATTAGTTTGCAAGTGCTATCAAGAATGTTATATGATCTAGTTTTTTCTTTAAACCTAGATTTTAGAATCTCCAATCAACTAGGTAGGTTTATCATCATTATATTTTTTTTTTGTTTTTAAAGGTTTTAAGTTCATTCCCTTTGATTAAATTATACACAAGCTATCTCGTCAAAACTTTTGTTAGCGGATCCCCAATATTTTTCCTTAACTTTATATAATTAATAAAAATAATTTTATTTAAGATCAAGTGTTTAACGATATTATATCTCTAGACTTATTATTATATATTATTTTGTGTCATTCCAATTGCAAACTGACTATAACAATGGATACAAACTGCAGGCACTAGTTTTTTGCCAACATAGAATATCCTTTAAGAAGTTTCAAAGCCATTTGGCTTCCTCTCTAACACTATCAAGAGTAATAAACCATGATCCCATTATGGATGTTGTGATTTATGTTTGCTTAGAGGATTTTCAAGATACAACTACTCCAACAAGTGTGAAGTCATATTTAAATCCTTAGTATTAGATATCTAATTAGCATTATTATACCCTTTTAATGTCACTGGGTATCCAATATATAGTAACTCATAATCCAAGGTTTTTTTTTAAAGCATATCTGTATATGAATTATTGAAAAATACAAATTAGAATGAAAATATCCATTTGGTTTTCTTGCAAAGCATATCCATTTACCACTTGGATTATTGACAAAAACAAATTAAATTGAATATATTTATTTGGTTAATAAATTAATCAAACAAACAAACATAATATTTCTCTTTAACTTGAGTTGAGTTTTCATTATTTTTTTACTCTCATTTCATGCTTTATGGATAGTGGTTGTTTGAATTGAATATAGGAAAATTAATTTGATATCAAATTAAATGGGGGGATTTAAAACAACAATAAATGATAATAATCTTATAAAGTATCATAAAAATATAACAAAACAACTAAAACGCTAATCATATTCATTGTACACTCACACACATTTCACTATTCACTACAATAGTGGATTTATAGTTTTACCCTTCTAAAAAAATCAATAGCCTTTGAGTTAGGGGTATTTTGATCTTTTTACATGATCTATTAGTCATTTAAAGATTGAACAAGGATATACATGTCTTTTCCATAATTTTAAAATAGTAAAATAACTTAATTACTCCTAATTAAAAAAATAAAGGTGTTGACCAAGGGTATTTAGGTCTTTTGCTTTTTAAAATAAAGTAAAAGGTCAACTTTGCCTTTGCAATCAAAGAAAAATGAACCATAGACCCATGGCCTTTTGGTCTTTTCACACAATGTTTTTGGTTAATCTCATAAATATAGAGGTAATTTGGTCATTTTAGCCTAAATTATCATTTTTTTAATCAATAAAATTGTTGGAGTGTGCTTACAACTCGTCAGCAAATGGAAGACGCCCATATTTTTTTGGGTAGAACGTGCAGCATCTTTCAGAGATAGAACTAGCCCCTTTATCATTTTGTTAGATGCGCCACAAAGTTCTCTTCCTCCTGGTATGACGTGTGCTGGTGACGATATGGTGGTTTGTCGCCAAAGAATCTTTTTTTTCCATTTCTCTCTCATTCACTAAAAAACGTAGGTTTGTCCTATTTTTTAGCGTTTCAATTTCAATTCTTATTCTTTTGATTTATATTTTTTTTACCCTTTTATAAAAGTTTTATTTTTTTTTCAATTTAATTCTTCAATTCCAATTTGTCATATTTTATTTTTTTCAATTCGATCCTTATTGTTTTGATTTTTTTTCCTTGACTCATTCAATCTAAATTTATGGTGTATTTTTTTTTCAATTTGGTCCTCATTCTTTAGATTTCCCCCCTTTTGTTAAAGTTATTTGTCCTTTTAATTTAACCCTCCAATAAAAAAATTTATATTGCCCTCTAATTTATTTTTTATTTTGATTTTCATCCTTATTCTTTTAATTATCATTTTTTATTTTATATCCTCTTGTGTTATTTATTTATTTTTTCTTGATTTTATCATTCAATATTTTATTTGTTGTGGATTGAGTTTCGTAATGTTTTCACATATGGTACTTTGAACCCTAAAAGTGAGTGAATCTCACTTTTAATTTAGCCTCAAATGTGCCTATTAAATATATTTTAAGATAAAAAATTTCCAATACTCTCTCACATGAATGAAATTTGTCTGCGTAGTATAAAAGATTTGAAGATTTGCAAAGAGATATTGATATGGTGGATTACTATATTAGGATTAGTAGCTTTTGCCTTTGAACCTTCCTTAGTGAAATAGTATCAGATTTACTTAACTAAATAGTGAACAAGATGTCTTGAGTTATTTAGCCTTTTATGTAAACCAAGATAATAATATTCATATAGTTCTCTACCTAGAGATTTCCTTTAATTTTCACGATTATGTCTTAAACAACCCCTAGATTTATGAGTGTGTAGATATTTAGTCTTTTTTTGGAATTTTCAAAGAAATGACCACATTTTTTACTCATGTAGTTGATCTTTCATTAAAAGTATAATGCTATACTCCAATAAATATACCAAAATATGAAATTCATTAAAAGCATATTTTGCCCTTATCGCACCTGTCGCACTCGACATCATGGCGGGCTTAAAAATTCATCAACAAAAAGAACAGATTTCTGGCATCTTGTTCTTTGATGGAGAAAGATCTTGTTTAAGGAGTTGCCACCTAGTATTATGGTCACTAGGAACCCTAACTAGTCAACAGATATTCTATGGTATGGGATTGGTTGTGGCTAGAGAATGTATTAGCACCCTTAGCGCACCCTACCTTAGGCAAGCTGCATTGCTGATTTTGTCTTAAATTACTAAAAATCTGTTGGTCTATGCTATGATGGTTTACTTGTAATATTCTTGACTCTGGCGTCAGCGCATATTCAACTATGGATATTTCCAACTCTAGTGTTGGTAAATATTATGTGGTTAAAAAAAAGAATAAAATAAAATAAATTTAAATCAGTATTTTTATTCCTAACTCTAGTGTCAGTGAATAAACAAATAAAATAAATTTATTTTTATGAATGCATATATTTTTTTATTTTCTTACATAGCTAAATAAAATAAATTTAAATCAGTATTTTTATTCCTGACTCTAGTGTCAGTGAATAAACTAATAAAATAAATTTATTTTTTTATGTATATATATATTTTTTGTTTTTATTTTTATGTAAGGCTGGGTCCAGCTCAGCCCATATAGACTGAACTAGACCCTGACAATCTGGCCCGATCACTAGCCCAAGCTAGTGACTCGGCTGGGCAAAGGCACGCATGCGTGAATTATTCACGTAAGCTGGTAATTAAAAATTACCTTCGCACAGTACCAGCCTTATTTGAATTCTACGAAGCTAAAGAAAGCTTACCTGCTCTGCTGGAGTGCTAGCGTTTTGGGCGAAGATCAGTGAAGGCGCTCGTTGCTGGGAAACTAAAATTCCTCCTTCTACCTTTGCTTTCCTGCCCTCTGTTTCTTTCTCTCGTCTTCTGTCTCTGGTGCTGGAGATGGTGAAGGCAATGGTCACTCTTTTCTCTGTGGCCTTTTCTGGCTTTTATAAAGCCAGAGTATGGTCTCTGTAACGAAAGTATGCTATCCTGGCTATTTGTGTTCTGGGTCTTTTTTCTTTTCTCTTGGTCTCTTCTCTCTCGGTCTCTCTCCCTATTCTCTTTCTTCGTCTGTGTGTTTCTCTCTGCCTCTCTCTCTCTCTGTATAATCTCTATTTATCCTCCTGCTTGCCCCCTGTGTTTTTTCTTGTTTCGGTTCGTGCTCTCCCCTGTGTCTGTCTCCTGCCCCCTGTTCACTCGTTACTGGTTGCCGAAGATTGTGAAGACGACGGTCAATGCCGGTTCTCGTCTCTGTGTTTTCATCCGTTGGTGTTTTTCATCTGTTGCCCCTGTTCTTGAGATGAAGGAACGTAGACAATAGTGATGCCGGTTGTCAATGGTCTTTGGTTCCAGGTCGTTCTTTTTTTTGCAGGGACGAAGACAATTGTATTGATCCTCGTCTATGTGTCAAATGCAAATTTAGCAACAGATTATAACGAATTATGTATATATTAATTTTTTAATATTAGTAATGGATTTAACAATGTAAAATCGGTTGCTAAAAAATAAATAAATATATTAAGAATCAACAATAGATTTTCCATTGCTAATATGGGAGCACAAAATTTTCAATGAAAAAGTATGTCGCTGATAAAAAAAATTAAAATTTGACTTTTATACAAAAATAAAAAACAATAATTACGTGTTAATAATTAATTGGTACATTGTAAAAAAAAAAAAAATCTCACACGAGCATATACCAATCTCAAGAGAAAAACCTTTCATTCTCCAAAAGAACCTTAACCTCATCTGTCCCTTTCTTTCTTTTCCAAAAACCCCATCTTCTGTCACTTTTTTAAATTGTTGTCTATGAATATTTGCTTCCAAGGCGTCCTTTTCTAATAACCTCATCTGTCAATCTTAACTTATTTTCTAGTGATGTACTTCCAAGGATTTCATCTTATAAGGAACAAATATGGTACAACAAATTAAGATAGCAGGTATAATTAGAAACCCATATTTGAGAGATTGTGTTTGTAATTTAGAGAGAATATATATTATTTTATTCACTAATTTTATGGATGAGAAGAGTAATTTTGTTCGATCTTTAGCAAATTATTTGTTAAATATGGTTGTCATCACATGCTAATGTTTCTAATTCTTAATGTAATATTCTTTATCTTCGTAATTTCTATCGGCTAACAGAAGTCTAAAACATGATAGATAAATAATGTATTTCATTTTAAATTCTTTAACTGGGTGAGGTCGATCGATGTAATGGAAAACAAATATACAAAGAAAGGGGGGTTGGGCTTTGTGTTGAATAGGAAAATAAACATTAGATGGTTAGTAGTTGATGATACTATAAACAGGGCAGAGAGAGGGCAACTTAGTTTACTTATGGTTACAATCATTAATTTAATGATTACAATTTGAAATAAAGGAAATTGTTCTTGTTTAGTAGTGTTAAACAGAGCAGAGCAGAGAGAGTGTGATTTACATGTTTCAACAAATAAAGGAAATTGGGAATTCAATTTTCTGATTACAGTTGTATGGAATGAAAGCAATTTGTAGGCTTGCGGAATGAACATTGTTTCCATATAAATCTATGCTCAATTATTATCTTTGAAACTTCACCATGTATTAATACTTGTATATGATAGCAGAGGAATGAAGGAAGGAAAGATCTGTAATCATTTTACTCGATAGTAATTCTAATTGGTATTAAATATTAATATATCACTTATTGGATTTTGAATCCCAAAACATGATTTGTAGTTTATACCTATTATAGCATATCAAAGAAAAATTTAAAATTTAAGGTTGCAATTTTATATTTACTTCTAGTATTTATTTATTTATTAATATGTATCTTCTTTCTAGTTAAAGTAATTTTATTAATTTACTTTTTTAATTTCTTAACACTATTATTCTTGCTCATTTTTTTTTCTAATTTCAGATTGTTGAACCCTTTACATCACACTACTTATTTGCATTTGGAGTTGCTAAGTTTTTGGGTTGTGCTTGTTGGGTCCTCCAGGTTTGTCAATTTTGAAAGATAACTTGATTTATAGAAAAATTGCATGGTCAATGAATCTTGGCGTCTGTTTGCTAATAATGGTGTAATTTGTCTCCAAAGTGTTTTATTATTTATACTGCACTTCTTTGAAAAAGAAGTTGCTATTTTGTGTGTTGCGCAGTTCAGCGACCATAGATTAGATAAACATATAATCGTATTTTAGTTTGTCATTTTTTCTTTGTTTAATGTGATAATCTTAAGCAATAAATTATTGATCAAATAAATATTTAATAGTTGGTTAAAAAAATAATTGTGGCATGTGTTTGCATGAAAACTTCATTTCTACAATATTACTTGACAATGCGAACGATTATTTTTTTTAATAGAAGAGTCTAGATTACTAATGCTGAAGAAAAAAAATGACGGTGGGAAATAATAAATAGAGTAGTTGCTTGGTTTACCTAATTAATTAGCTAGCTATTTTGCCTACATAATTTTACTAATCCATTGCACAATCAAAACAACATAGTATTTTTCCTCTTTTCACATAATTCCAACTACTTAATTATATTTCAACTTCATGCAGTACTCCAATGTTGTTATCTTTTCTTTTATTGCATGTTTTCATATCTTTCCCTTTTATACTTATGAGCAAGTTATTAATGAAGTTATTTTGATAATTTATTATATAAAGTGTTAAATATAGATTAAGAAATATATTAAATAATATTCTAAAAGTTTGTTGGTCGGTGTTTTCCTATGACTGTTAATTGATGAATTGACAAAGTTATGGCTTGTTGGTGTTAGTACCTATGATATATATAGGAAGGAAAATTTTCAATTAAGGGCAGCTTTGATGTGGACCATTTATGATTTTCGAGCCTATGGTATGTTATCAGGTTGGAGTACTCATGGCAAGTTATCTTGTCCTTATTGTATGGAGCATATCAAAGAATTTAGATTAAAGCATGGAGGAAAAACAACCTTTTTTTACTGTCATCGGCAATTCCTACCTATTGATCATCCATATAGATATCAATCAGATAAGTTTTTGAAAGCAATAACATAATGACTCCTTCATTTACCTCGTCGATCTGGTTCAAAAATATTATCTGAAGTGTCCAAGTTTACAGAAGAACATATTAGAAGTTCCTCGCATAATGATAAAATTCCAGGCTTTGGTGTTACACAAAATTGGGTGAAGAAGAGCATTTTCTGGGAGCTTCCATATTGGCATACAAATTTGATTCGTCATAATCTTGATGTCATGCACATTGAAAAAAATTTCTTTGACAATATTTTTTATACAACAATGGATTGTCCTGATAGAAGCAAGGACAATTTAAAGGATAGGTTGGATATTCAATTGTATTGTAAGAAGCCAAACTTATATTTGCAACATGATGCAAGTGGTCGGGTTTACAAACCTAAAGGCACTTATTATCTCTTCAAGAAACAACAACAAGAAGTGTTGTCATGGATGGAAGAATTGTCCTTTCCTGATGGTTATGCTTCAAACATGTCATAGTGTGTAAAAGAGGCACAATGTAAGGTTTCAAACATGAAAAGTCATGTTTTTATGCAAAGACTTCTTCCAATTACTTTTCGACCTTACTTGTCTAAGTCACTATGAGAGTCATTAATTGAATTGTCAGTATTTTTTCGGAACATTAGTGCTACAAGTTTAAATGTCCAACATATGGAGTTGTTGTAGATGAATATCATTGAAATTACTTGCAAACTTGAAAGGATTTTTCCTCCATTCTTCTTTAACTCTATGGAACACTTGACAATAAATTTACCTTATAGGCAAAAGTCGGAGGACCTGTTCAATATCGATGGATGTATCCATTTGAATGGTATGTTTTCATGTCATATTATTTTTTATTATTTTCCATTTTTTCCCAAACTAATTGATATCAATGATATAGGTATATGTTTTATTCGAAGAAAAAGTGACCAATAAAGCTAAAGTTAAGGGTTTCATATGTGAAGCATATTTGATTGATGAAATTACCAATTTTGCATCTTATTATTTTGGTGATGATGTGCAAACAATATGGAATCGAGTTCCAAGAAATGTTGACGGTGGCCTTAAAAGTCTTGATGGACAACTTTTAATTTTTTCTTACCCGGGGAAAAAATTGTCCAGAAGATCGTATAGAAGATAATTATCATATGCTGAAATGAAAATTGCATATAACTATATTTGTTTCAGCTGTGAAGAATTGAAGCCCTATATAGAGTAAGTATGAAAAAATTTTTCCATACTTTATTCTTAAGAATTTAATTTAAAAAAACAAATTGTTTATAATTTAGGCAATGTCATCAAGAGCTAAAGTCACAACAACCACATGCGAGCGATGCCGAAATAGAAAAATTATGCGAGGAGATCTTTCCAATTTGGTTAAAAAATAATGTAAGTAGTTTTATAAAATGATTTTTTTTTAATTCAATTTTATTCTTTTAAGAAATTATTTTTTTTTTGAAAAAATATTTATTATGGTGTTAAATATTGTGCTAGGTTGAATATCAATCAAATAGAACCGAGAATCAAATCTTTGCACTTGCTATGGGCCCTTCAAATTTAGTAAAATGTTATAATGAGTATTATGCGAATGGTTTTAAATTTCATACTCAAAGTTATGGTTGATTTAAAAAGACGATGAATGGTGGGGTTCGTGTGAAAGGAAGTTGTTATGATGATTGTCGCACGTGTGCGGCGTCGCGGCGAATGTTCCACTTCAAATCTAAAATGTATATATCTATCTGGCAAATATGAGGAGACAAGAAATTCTTGTCTTTTATTAGTGAAAAAAAGAATGGGAGTCGCCACCTAGTATTTTGGTCACTAGGAACCCTAACTGGTCTCAGAGATCGGGTATAGGGACTGATTGCGTAAAGGGAAGGTATTAGCACCCCAAATACGCCTTACCTAAGGTAAGCTGCATTGTTTGATTGTCTGATAAAAAGCTAAGGTGTTATCGTATTTCTAGTTGTTGGTCTGTCTATGGTTTAAGA
>Ga0307518_10000665_pt1 | contig 25876 bp, 31 predicted proteins | sample 25_EM_MG_FD_203889 | JGI IMG/M metagenome (GOLD analysis project Ga0307518, IMG submission 203889) | Populus trichocarpa ectomycorrhiza microbial communities from riparian zone in the Pacific Northwest, United States - 25_EM | ecosystem: Host-associated > Plants > Roots > Unclassified | place... | reverse complement strand
AATTTGTCTGACTGTCTGGAAGTGTCTGACATGTCTGGAAATGTCTGACATGTCTGACAGTGTCTGGAATCAGACACACTAGACTGTCAGCTGAACAGATGGTTAGATAGTAAGTACTTTCAGTAATTTAAGACACATTCAGACAATCAGACACAGGCAGAGACTCAGTGGGTAAGCTTTCCAGACCATCCAGACACTTCCAGAAAGGCAGAAGGTAAGTGAGCCAGGGCATTAGGATGTCCAGATACACTCAGTCATACAGTGGATAAGTGAACCAGCTCTCCAGATTATCCAGACACTTCCAGATAGACAAATGGTAAGTGGGTCAGTTCTTTACACTGTCCAGGCACTGCCAGACAGAAGGTTGGTAAGTTGATCAGCTATCTGCATTGCCCAGACACTTCCAGAGAGCCAGATGGAAAGCCAGTCAGCTCTCTCCACTGTCCAGACACTCCCAGACAGCCAGATTGTAAGTGGGTCAGCTCTTTGCACTGTCCAGACATTTTCAGACAGGGAGATCATAAATGAAATAGCCCTCTAGACAGTCCTGACACTTCCAGACAGCCAGATGGTAAGTGGGTCAGCTCTTTTCACTATCCAGGCACTGCCAGACAGAGAGTTGGTACTAAGGGGGGTTGTCAACACAAATATGAACAGAAGGAAAGCTACTGGTTTTTTTACAAAGACCAATTGCATTCCCAGCCAACAGTAAAATTTGGCAATTTCAACACACAAAATATGACCCTCTGTTTTGCACATTTCTGGGTGACAGTAGTTCTGCGCATTTTTGAGGTATTTACTCAATTAATTATTATTAACTAGTGGTTTATCTGTGAAAATGCATGCAAAACAAGCCCCCTGTTTTGCGCATTTCTGTGGGGTAGTAGTTTTGCGCATTCTTGGGGTTATTTAAACCATTAATCACTAATGACTAGTGATTTATCTGTTAAAAATACACACAAAATAAGATCCCCTGTTTTGCGCAGATCAGTTGGGTACTGGAAATGCGCAATATAGGGGGTCTTGACCTACATGTAACCCTGCAACCAGTCTCAACAAAACCAGTTTTTCATTTTCCCTCAACTTCATGCAACCACAACCAGACCAATCCCCAACCCCCCAGGACCACAACTGCAGTCTGGTTGCAACCAATAAAAGTTTGGTCCAGTTGTCAGTCTTTTTGTGGTCCTAAGACCAGACTTTTTGAAAACACTAATTGGAATCATCATCCACATCCCCCAATCACACCTGCACAGAGGCAGGCGTCCCAACTATTACACCACTAATCCACCTTGGTAGCTTGACTGACCCATTAGCCTAGTAACAAACACAATCTATACTCAAGTAAGGTGTGACAGTGTCATTCCTCATTTGGCAGATGGGAACATTTGCAACTGTGTGATTTGCCAGCAAACCAGCATCATTCTCACAGCTTCTACACCTCACATATTACATTAGTGGCTATCACAAATTCTTTTATATATTGTCCTTTAGCTGCCTATATATATATAACCTTACTCAATAGTAAATAAACTAAATAAATGGTGTCATTATGTGGTAGTCAACGCATGGTGTGGTCACTGGTGGCCATCGTCATCGTTGGTGGTGGTCGATGACACTGACAATGTCCAAATCATTGTCATATTGGATGTGGTGGTGGTGGCTGTCGTCGTCATCGATGTCAGTGGTAGTTGACACGTCATGGTAGGGTCAACACGCGGTGGTAGCTGCCACCATTGACGCTGGGGATGGTGGTGGTTGACGCACCGTGGTTGTCATTGCTGCGAGTGGGGTTGTCATTGTCATTGGACAGTGCTGGAGCTGGGGGTGAGGGTGGTTGTTGTTGTTGTTGTGGACAACATTGGGGATGGGGATGGAAGGGGTCGTCGTCAACTGTTCGAGACGACGCTGGGGATGGGGGTGGTTGTTATCATTGTTGTTGGATGACACTGGATGGGGGTGATGGTCGTCAGTCATTGTCTGTTAGAGATGGCATGGGGGTGGGCGTCATCATTGTCGTTGGACTACGCTGGGACGGGGTGGTCGTTGTCCATTGTCCGTTAGAGACGACTGGGTGGGCGTTGTTGTCATTGGACGACGCTGGAGCTAGGGGAAGGTAGCTGTCAGTGATGAACATCGTCAGTGACGGGGTGTTGCTTACCTGTCATCGTTGTCAGCGTTGTTAGAGCATGACATTGGACTTAGAGAAAAGTTTGGAGTGTTTGTTGTGATTTGTAATCACAACAAACACTCCAAACTTTTCAAAGTTCAACTTCCTCTCAACGCACTTGTAAGATGACCACAGCGACAATGCCGCAGCGTCGCCAATGATGGATAAGCACCCTCACTACATTGTTCATCAACGGTGATCACCATCACCCCCAGCAACTACGACCATGACGCAGCAGCCACCACCCCAAGCGATGAAGCAACCACCCCCAGCACCAATTCAACTGCAGGTACGCACTCCCTCACCACGTCACCACAGCCCACCACTGATGACACCAACCACTACCCCAGCGACGGCCGCAACCACACCACCACCAGCGATGATGACAACAATGACAACCTCCCCCAGCTCCAGCATCATCCACAACAACAATGACCAGCTCCAGCTCCAGCTCCAGAGTCGTCTGATGATGACAGCAAGGACAACAATGACGACCCCCCTACCAGCACCCCCATTTCCAGTGTCGTCCACAACAACCACCCCCATCCCCAGTGTCATCTTTAACAGACGACAACGGATGACAACTATCACCACCCCAGTGTCATCAGACGACAATGACAACGACCCTCACCCTCACTCCCAGCTCCAGTGCCATCCAATGACGACAATGACCCCACTCCTAGCAACACTGATGACAACAACCATGACAACCACGGTGTGTCGACCACTCAAACATTGTCCGATGACGGCCCCACCCCCATCCCCAGCGTCGTCCACGACGACAACAGCCACCTTCACCTCAGCTCCTGTTGTTGTCGATATCAGGTACATACCATCACCATGGAGTGTCCACTAACAAATGACATGGCAACCCTCTCTGTTGATGATCAGACCATCACCTGCTGTAAGTCCCTCCTGCCACTCATGCCAGCCAATATTAATTTGATGGTAATATATTAATAATTAATAAATACATTCAATGTACCAGTGTAAAGGATTGTGCTATCCATTATTAATCTGTCCAATATAAATATTTGATTGGCTGATAACCTGATCTACTGCACATAATATGATAGTCTGAAGATCTGGGCATATGCTGAGCTGGAATCTCTGATATTCTGATTTACTGAATGGCACAGTATCTGAGCTCACTGATGAATCTGAGGATATGCTAAGCTGAAATATCTGAAATACTGATATACTGAGTGTCTGGGTGTCTGAGATTTCTGCACACATGATCATCTAAAAAGGTACTAGTCTGACCTGGTCTGAAGATCTGGGGGCCTAACAACATGCTGAGCTAAAACCTCTGGTATCCTGATTTTCTGAGTGTCTGACCTTCATGAAGGTCTGTGGATCTGAGAAAATGCTGAGCCAAACTTCATCTGGCTAGCTGCTGGACTTGTATGTCTTATTTCCTGTGTAGCTAGTAGTCTTATTGGCTGAAATGTCTGATAGTCTGAAAGTCTACCTGACTGAATGGTTTTAACAGAATTATTGACTGGGTGTCTGGCTAACTGCTGGTCTTATATATCTTATTTCCTGTTCAGCTAGAAGGCTTATTAGCTGACATGTCTGAAATGTATTATGGCCTGTGAAACTAGCGATCTGACTAGCTGACATGTCTGAAAGTCTGAAGGTCTACCTGACTTAGTGTTCTTATATGTCTTATTTCCTGTCCAGCTAGAAGTCTTATTAGCTGATATGTCTGAAATGTATTTTGGCCTGCGAAATTAGTAATCTGACTAGCTGGCATGTCTGAAAGCCTGAGGGTCTACCTGACTGAGTGCTCTTATATGTCTTATTTCCTATCTGGCTAGAGGTCTTATCAGCTGACATGTCTGAAATCCTGAAGGTCTGGCTGTCTGGCTGTCTGATTTCAGACACCACCTTGTGCTGATTGTCTGAAATGGTCTGACTGACTGATGTGACTTATTTATCTGAATTGTCTGCTCCCAGACACCCCAGACGCTGTAAGTCAGTTCAGACAAATTGTCATGTTGCTGATGCTGTGCTCTCTCAATGTGTCCAACCAGCTTCCAAGGCCATCTGTCACCACTATCTTGCATCTTGCATCTCCAGCATTCAACTTTGTGCCTGTACCAGTGCTGTTGCCCATAGCAGCCATCTCACTGGTGTCAAGGCTTCCATCTGGCCACTTGTACCATCCTCATTGCCATTCACCATATCTGCTTATTTTTCCTGCATATTGTTGAGAAAAATATATTCTATGTCACTTCAATGTTTATTAATGAAATATAATAAATTTCTTTTTGTGCCTGATCATTTTAAATGTATAGGATTGCATGTTTTTATGTAAACACCAGCTCACCTGTGCACAGCATCAGCAAATTGATGAATGTCTGGAGAGTCTAGACCAGACATCCCTAGACACAACAGATGTCAGAATATATGGCTGCTACATGGCAAACTCACAAGACTATGATTAGTTATTAGTTTTGAGATATTAGCTGTTCTACCTACAAGATAAATAGTTCATAGTCGTACCCTGTATACCATGATTGCATTTGGACCTGATTTGCACCCATCTACCCATCATGGTCACCCTGATCGTCCCAGCACGCAAATTCTCATCTGTAATCAGGTGGGTTCCTTTCTGTACCAGACATAGTTTTCTTTGTCCGGTCTGTGTACAGGTGAGTCAGGATCTGGTTGAGGGCTAGCTACATGACGATAAGCATGACTACCCAAGACATTTAGAATGCAAATCACTTACATTCGATGTTCAGCAACAATAGATACTTTCCTTGATCTCATCAATGTCCTCAAGCCCATACTGCATACCACTCAATGGGTCATGGATACAGATAGTAGGGAAATTCTCAAAGCCAGGATTGTACAAGAACTTGTCCACAAAGAGCATACACAAAGACACGAACGTCATCCCAGATTCTAGTTGGACTTTCTTGATCTCATGGCCAACTTGGAGGAACACAGAAAACGACGTTGACAGCAGTGACTCTGGGGTCTCTACCATCTCCGTACCTGTGGGGGACGGCGTGCACAGGGGCTTCTTGGCTGTACTCCCTGGCATCTGCATCATGTCTGGCTCGTCAACCTCGGTGAGCACAGCAAGTTCACCAGGCATCAAATGCGCCAAGATGGCCATCGAGTGACGACTCAGCGGGTTGGAAATAATGCACTCCCATGTCAAAACCCTGCTGAACCGGTATGTTGAGAATCACTTCGAGCCACGACGCTCAAGAATGTCGTGGTTCTTGAGCGCCACAAGTGAACTGGCCACGCCAGGCGCATCCGCCTCCATCCATGGTGTCTGTGAAGGCGACGGCCCACCGCCATTGACATTGTCTACCCTGGGAGACTCAATGACGACAGTCAGAGCTGACGTCAACTGCGGGGAAACAGGCCAGTCAACAAGGGAATAGCGTTTGACAGTAGGAGGGGTTGATCCAAATTTCGCTCGTGTTCCGATGGACTCATAGACCCATCATCTCCATAGCATGTTAGCAATCACAAGGCAACTCAGAAGATTCACTGGTACTCACATCGGGCGAGGACAAAGCCGTTGGCATCGAGGAATTGCTGCACCAGATCTAGTATAACCGTGAACTGGGAGAATATGATCGTTTTTCTTTTCCCAACAGAGTGAACATCAATCTCAAGGAGTTCAGTGAGCCACTTCATTTTTGTCGATGGGAATGAAAGGTTTCCAATCCTGGACGCAGACGAGCGACCAGAGGATTTCGGGCACGGTGGAACCTCCTCACTGTGGGGTCTGGTCAAACTTGGTTAAAAGCTACAATAAATGGTCCGCCCTCACATCGTGCCATGATCATACTCTGTCGGCAGATAAAGTCTGGCCAAGAGGTCGTCGAGTTCATTGTTCAGGTCCTCAACTGGCTTAATCCGCCCAGTGAGTCGGAGGATGATGATACAGAGGTGTCATCGTTGACATTGCCACCAGAACGCACGAGTGCGGGGTGATCACAAGCTGTCAAGCCAGGGAAAATTAATCTATAAAAACTGTGCAAGGGACGAGCTATACACCTTGGGGAATATTGAAGCACGCTTCTGTACTTTTCGTTTTCCGGTTCCTGATATGATGCGCTTTGTCTGTGAATATGAGGTCCATCACTTTGTTCGTTCTCTCTAAATTTTGGGTCGGCATACCTAATATGATCCTCCACCACCTCACACCAAATAATGCAGACTTGCGATGGATGGAGTCTGAGCCTGTGGCAGTATACTCAGATGTCATTGTTGCATATGATGTGATGACCACGTCGGCCTCTCGCAAAACCAGAGGGTCTACAATTCAACGAACTAGTCAGTTGGCGTGTGAAATATAACCGGCCCAAGGCTCCCACCGCTGCTCTGCGATTGGCCGTGGTGATCAACGACGACCAATGGCAAATTTTTAAATCTCATTCTTCCACTGACGGACCAGCGATACAGGACACCCGATCCAACATGAGAGTATTTAAAAAAAAAAAGAGTTTCATTCACGTAAAGGGTTTGCTCACAGCATTGCTCGTGCCCATCCTCGTGTTTGGTCATCAGACGAGGGGGCGTCCGTCAAGTGTCCTGGTGATTCCCAAAATTGTCTTTCTGAGGCTGGAAGAGGATCAGCAAGAAAGAATGGTCAATAGAAAGAGAGCCCCCTACCCCATCTCATCTGCAACTATGTCTCCTCCCTTGCCTCCCTGTTCCACGTTGACGGATCCATGCAACACCAGCCTTCCGGTGGTCCCACAATATTACCGTCTTTCGCAAGCCACTCACCACGACTCCTTGACCACCATCCATGATCCCTTGGTTGCCATCCGCATCCAGAAGACGGATCACGGCATTGGTAGTCATGTAATCGTGGGTCCCATGGGAGTGGGTAGCAGACTGCGATCAATTCGGTGTCTGAGGTAGGTCAAACGCCTCCCCTTCATCATCCGCATTGCTGAGAACATAGGCCTCGATGTCTGGATTGGCATGACAAGCAAGTGGCACTTGAAAGTTACAAATGAAGGAAAGAGGGGCTGGTCTTGCACAACTCAAAAGCGAGTTTCGAGAGCAAAGGGACAACACAGCCACATAACAGACAGGAGTTTCCAGAGTAAGTAAAGAAGCCCAGAATAAAAAAGCCTCGAGGGCGAAGGGCAGCATTATGGCCCACAAGCGAGTTTCAATAATGAGTTTGGCACAGGAATGAATCATGGTGCATTCAGCAAGCTGAGAATCGCTTGATGGGGGTTAACATCAGAGGTGAAGACAGGGACATTATAGTTGCGAGTGATAGTGTCAATGACTTGGACACAGAGAAGATCATCTGTGTGAACACTACAGAAGCATTGACATCACAGCGGCAAGATCAAAAGAAGAGAATGCGCCTGACGTGCGAATCGGGCCATACAGGATTGGGGAAACTGCGCGAGAAAATGGAAGAGGCAGCAGGCAGTGAGCGTCGCCTTGTTGGAAGATGGCACGAACACAACTAAAAGGTGAACCAGGGTCCACCAGACCGATGGCCCAATGCATGGAAACTTATCACGATTGAGAAACTGCAGCCATGTCAAAGAGGTATATCAGGCCACAGAAACACTGACGATGGTACCCATGGATGCACGTGCTGAATTGTCATGGGAAGTGTGAATGGATGGCTGCGGAGCTGGTTGGGAATGTCGTGTCTGTGGAGGTTGAGGGGAGCAGTCGGTGCGTCCATTCGCGTGCATGTGGGCAGACACAGGACAGTGGTCGCCGGCTGCAGGCAGATCGTCATCGGGTTCTGCAAATGGGGGAGGTGTCAGGCAAGACTGTGTTTCTGGACATTTCATCAATGTTCATATGGATGCTCTCGGAGCTATACTGCTGTCCCTGTTCCGGTCCACATGTCTGAGACCTCTTTCTCTTGCTTGTTGTTGGCAGTGGGATCTGTGACATGTCTCCTCTTCTCGCCGAGAAGTTGTTTTGTCTGACCACGAGGACTGGCTGTCTGTGCGAGAGTGAGAGGAGCATTGGTGAAATTGATGCTCGGACACGATGTGATGGTACATGGACTGCTTGTCACAGAGGCCATGGAGCAGATTGGTGATGATCTGGTGCACCTTTGGTAGATATATAGCCAGGTTGTCTGGGGATGCGTCTTCAGCGAAGAGTGTTTCAAGGACCTCTCTTAAGCCTTTGAGCACAGACATGAGGTCACTGCAAGATATACATGGTATGGGTACTCCACAAATGTGGCCACATATGCAATGATGAAGTAGACTATGCATGACATGAAATTGAACAAGGCAAATGCAGCCACGGTTGCGTTGAAGCCATTGCCAAAGCGCACACAGACATCGCTGATCTGGGACTCGGACAACTGCAGGTTGCTCCAGAGGGTGAGCGATTCGAGAAGCTGCTTGATTGCCACGAGTAGATGCGTGACCGCAGACTTGGCAGTGGGCTGGATGTGTCTGAGCATTGGACGCATCTAAAAGGTCTGGGATGTACATGAGTGTGCGCATGGCCATTGCATGTCAAGGTAGCAGATATCAACAAGACGGTCAACAAGATGGGCTGGTTGTCACACCATGGCTTGTGTCCGCCACAGGCTGGCGGGGGCTGCGTCGAGGACATTTCAGGGGGTCAAGGCAAGTCGACAACCTTTGTCGTCTATCAGGGAGTGTGAACCACCTGCACATGACACAAGGCCGCTGGAAGCAACAATCTGGCTGGAGGAGTTGTAGACATCTTCTTCTCATAATGAGGATGTCATTTTGTCACTTTGGTCGACATGGCAAATGGGTGCAAGAGTAGTAAATCAGTAACGGGGTCGAGTGAGTATGGATTGATCGAGATGTGGGCTGGAGAGCGGTAAAGAGTCAACTATGCTCAACACTGGCGATGACGAGGGGGATGGGTCTGGCATCAAGAAGGGTGTCAAGGACCGAAACGTACAATCAGGACTATCCAGGAATGGAATCAACCCTAATCAACCAACTTGGGCACCGAAGACTTGTTCTACTCTCCCAAAGCCAGACTGGTTGCTCAACGTTCCTCTCTCACCTGACCAGACAGTCAAATGTGACTTTCAAAAACACTGAAAAGCTGAGGTTCATTGTCTTGCATAATCGATACTCGAAAGTGAAGAATCGCACTATCACTCCCCTACCAGACCATGTTCTCTCCCATCGAGACCTTGGGCAGACTAGGTTTTACCCATCGCCACATTTAGTGGGGATCAGCTGGCTGAGTTAACCCGGAAGCACTAACTTATGCATCGTCGACGATATTTCAGACATCAATAACCATGGCTTATCAGAAATATACAAAGTTGAAGTGGGGTGGTGTGCATATGTGTCAGGTTTATCACTCAGCATGTGTGCATTCGAATCCAGTACCAGACAAATTGTGCTTCAAGCACTCCTACAGTCACTCACTGGCAATTCATAGGGAGATGAAGTCCCTTTCAATGGATGCATAATGCATAATAGCATTTACGAGTGTAGTGGTTCGAGGGTATGCTGGACGACAGGCAAGCATATATCCCTACATATATGACGCAAACGATGCATGGTCACTTCCCTGAGGCATTTCTCTCCACTGATATCATATTATGGACACTGTGCAACGTCTCAGAAGGACTCACTGTCTACCGAAAAGTAAGAGGGCGACACCCATTGCACACGAGCTTTCATTTGTGGTCGAGAACTTGATGATCAGATGATGGCATTCAGGTTCTCTTGCATGAAGCAGTATAGGTAAAACAGCTCGGAATCAAAAACAATCCCATTGCAAAAAGCTATCACGACCTGGGATGTGCTTGCCAAGGCTGAAAAGGTGGTATTGAATGTATACATGATGCGCAGGTGGGGCTTTGGTATTGGGAGTGGAATCAAACAGATTAGTGACAGGAATTGATGCTTTATTTTCCCCTTCCAATGACGAAAATAGCTTGCTCACCCCTAGTATACAATGCCCTCTGGGCACTCCTGGATGCTCTTTACACAAGAATATCGGAATCCAAACACAGCAGGACAAGGCATAGTAAGTATGAACAAAAGCATGGGGATAAGCAAGCTGAAGTTGATAATCTCATAACAAAAGGCAAGGGAGAGAACTGTTGATGGAAGAGGTAAGCATTCAGCAGGAATAAAAATAGTTTCTGTTGATTAAAGTGGTTAGCGGTGGTAGAGAAGAGGAAGAAAGATATTTACGAGTTGTCTTCGATAACATTAATGTGCGTATGAACGAAACATTTAGAACTACAATCCACACATGCACATGGCATTGCAGATGGCTCCAGGACACCTGAAAACAGGTCAGAAATGCCATGCCCACCTGGTAGAGGCACAAGATTGCACAGAGATGGTGCAGGAGCACTCAGATGCATCAGATACACAACACAGATGTGCAGGGCATTGGAACGACTTGAATGTACCTGAAAACGCATCAGAAATCGTCAGAACAACTCAAAACGGCTGGAAAACATCATACTCGCTTGGCTGTAGCGCAAATCACATGCAGAGGAAGAGCAAAGGCTCAGAAACCTCACGGACTCAGTCTGGATCAGCACTGTGACACCTGTGGGCCCTTTACCCGTGCAGTTCTCTACTCAAGCACCTTGAATGCCATGAGCAATTTAAAGGCTGTGGTGGGTGGTCATTGTCGTCTGTCATGGCTGTGAGTGATATCACTGTCTGTCGGGGCATCATCCTTGTTGCTGTAGTAGGTTGTCGTTGTCACCTGTCCCTATGATGGGTGGTATCATCATTGTCACCTGTTGTTATAATCGGCAGTCCTCCTTGTCCTGCAGTGGCTCATCGCATGGCGGATAATGCGTCCAAATGGCTGAAGAAACTTTCCGGCACTTGCCATAAATGCGGAGAGCTTGGCCATTGAGTTCGTGACTGCAAAACATTGGGAACTATCTCGAATGTGGTGGAGCGCAGCACAAAAGGTTGCAGAAGGCAAGTAAATGCTGAAGTATGAAACGTACAAGACGCTGGCTGAGGGGTCAATGGAGAGTCTCGAATGTGAGGTTGTAGCCTCTGCCGGCGCAGATCCATGCCATAGGGAGTCCCTGGAGTTCAGTCAAGGTGAGGGTAATTAAGAAGACCTACTGCAGACGAAAGACCTTGACGACAGAGTCAGACGCATTGACCTGCACACAAGCTCTAAGGCATCAATGACGAGCTGTAGCCTAAGTGCGCAGAGGCGAAGAAAATCGCCAGCGAAAGCTGTGGACAAGTCAATGTAATGTTGCAGCAGCAGAATCAGTCAAGGAAAGCTCACCTGACATACCAAGTGTGCCACACGACACACAGGACTCGAAGCTGCAGAAGCCGCAAGTGACACAACTGAGGCTGCCAGCTGAGGGTGGGCCGTGCAAGTGCGAGCAGGAGGCAGCCGAAATCGTTGTGATGGCGGAGGGTACTAATGGAATGGTCGAGTTACCAATGGAAGTTGCGGACCTCAATGAAATGGCCCTGCTGGATGGGAAACTGGCTATGAGGGCCTGTGGAGTTGACGAGGACGATGAGATAGCGCACCTACATGATGAAGATAGTCAGCATGACGAAAATGCCAGAGACAACTTACCTGAAGCACACGGAGTGCTGCTTGATGGGGAGTGGGCAGTGTGTGCAAGTGGCAACGTAAAGAGCTCAAGTGGGGCACAGTCCAGTCAAACGCACTGTTGGATGTGCCAACCGTGATGCCCAAACATGCGAATGGTTCGAGCGAGTGGAAGAAGACCGAGGATACTGCAGGAGTTGAGTTGGGCAGCTGCCAGACTGGTGCAGACGTGCATGCGCACTGATCGCCAAGGTGAGTTGGCATACAGGCAAGACAGAAACGTCTTCCCAAACACCTATGGACCACTGCTTTAAACCTGGAACACTTACAGCATCCAGGAACAATACCTGAGGTGTCCAGAATCCAGATTGAAGCCAGTCACATCAAGTGAATTGATGGAACAACAGGTGATAGACAAGGCCTACAAATGCCCCCAATGTGACATATCTCTCTGAGTTTTCCATATAGTATCCCCAGACCGTTCCAATAAACCTGGGTTGGTGACAGTAACTTGACTTAGAATGGGAGCGACCATGATGTTGTATGCATGGAGCTGGCTGCTCTGTCATCATGGCGGTGACGTTGTCATTGTTTTCTGGTTGCATGATGGTGATGGGCTGGCTGCTGTTCTCAACATCGCCATGCTGCCAGGCTGTTGACGGTGACTCTAAACAAGTTGACAGAGTATGACCAACTATGGAAAGTCAACGTGTCTGCTCAGAACAGAGGGTGACAACTTACCCTGCTCGACCACATTCAGGGAAGTGCAGAATCCGACAGCCAAATCAATTGGCACCGCCCCCAAAATGATCAAAGTTCAACGTTCAGACATAAACATTTATTGGGACGTTGATCACAAGTTTGTTGATCCCTTGTACACCAAGCGATGCACACCCACCAGTCATTTGATAAAGAAAGCGAGTAATAAGTGAGAAGAAAAGGAGGAGGGTCCATAGTTGGTCAATAAATCATGATTCTCAAAATCATCAACAGAGTAATAAAAAAAAGGTTCAGACAACCATGTTCTACATGGGTCCTTAAAGCCATTTAGATCAGGAGACAATGCAACTCCTTCAAGGTGGATGTACAACACCATAGCCCAAAGTGGCACTTATGTAATCATTCACCATCAAGGCCTTCTTTGCCCTGCCTTGGTCTGTAATCATTGTCTTCCTGGTCACCCAGGATGGGTCCCCATTGTGTGATAGCTTTAGGTGATATCCAGACAATACTGGGTGACAAATGTCTACCTGGGCATCCGTCCATCTATTGCCTGACCAGACCCAGATTTGAAACACGTCCTTACTTTGATCCTGATGAACATATATCTGCTGGGCTTAGCGGGTGTTCGTACGCATGAGGGACCTTGGGTGGATAGTCCAAGCACCGGCTGCTGGCTGACTTGTAGAAAGCGGTCCATTCCTTCCTGTTCCTAATGGCCTTCCGCATGCACCTTAAAGGTTTTTCTTTGGAAATGACCGAACGAGGAGGGGAGTCTGGCTTTTGTTTGTCCATGACAACAGGGGACGAGATTGCCGCTGGTCCAGCGTGGTCAGGAATAAGCTGATTGTGGGTCAAGTCAGCCGAAATTTGTGACTCGGCACTAGTCAAGCTTTCCTGGGCAGTGGCCAGGTGGTCTGCAGAGTGATCGACAAGAAGTGGCACTGCATCCTTTTGAGAAGAATCTTGGGGTTGGACAGTCTCTGAGAGTGCCCGACTAGGCTCACAATCCAGAACGGTAGTAGCCGATTCAGACTCATTGTGAATGGCATGGTCAGAGTTGGCAGAGCATGGGATCGGTAAAGGAGATATCGTTCCGGATGTTGCTGGGGGATTGATAACCCCGCTAAGAGGGCCGCTCGTAAGGTCAACGACTTGGTTGAAAGGTGAGGATACCGGGGGAGCAGCCTGGGCTGTGGCCAAAGAATTTGTAGTTGCAAGGATAGGATTGTCGGTCGGACCGGGCACCATCAAAGGAGTGGTCGCCTTGGAAATGGAAGAGGACACATCCATAGCACTATCCTCCAACAAATGTTGTGGACAAGAAATGGTGGCTTGCCTCTGCAATCCACCACGTCTGAAATGGCATATCACCAGTAAATTTAGTGATACCAAGTTCAGTGGCTCAATAGACATACTGTTTATTCAACGGTGAAACAGAGTGTTTCAGGATCAAACACCTCGGTATCCCAAGAGGGCGGTGAGCAGCAGGTGCATGATAGCTAGAGAGAGGTGTGAGCAACAAAGCGTGGGCATAAGCATTGAGATACGCACTTTGCGATGCTCGGATAGGAAAGATGTGGCTTGGAACGCTGGCGATGGATTGGAAATACCTGCCGCAAGATGGGCACCTCCTACCACACCCAGAGTTAGTTCTAGAACAGAGCAAGAGGAAATGAGTCTCACATCCCACTCAAGGGAAACACCAGAACGGCGAGGTCTGGATTTAACAAAGAACGTGCGAGGAGAAGACAGCTCTAACATTACTTTACCAGAAAGCATTGGGAGCAGTGTGAGGAATGACTGACAATAGCTGGAAGATAAAAGAGCTGATGATAGCTGGGAAATGAAGGGGCTGATGTTAGCTTGAAGCTGAAAGAGAGATCAGTGAGATGAGCCACCGCACGTGGTAAGGTTGTGTGCATTTCTGCAACAGTTCCTGTATTACAGGCACCACCTACAATAAATCATTGAATGATGGCTTGCAACCTGCTACTGCTATCGTCTCAGCGTAGATTGTTGTAAGCAGCACCTGATGACATACTTTATTGTCACACAGGCCGGCCTGTTCGCATGCCTTCAGAAGCTGATCATGCACAGCCGCACTGTGTCAGCTACATGCCATGGTAATCGAATGTAACACCCACGTTCGCTAGCAGTCAATCCCTGCGGGAAAGTTTGTATTATTCTGTCAACTATAACTCAGGCAGGGTCAGGGTTACTTTGGACAGTGCTGCCTAGCCAAGGCACTGGACACCAGCCCTGAACATGCACCAATAAGCAACATCCAGACCACCACCGACAGCAGATTGGTAGTGCAAAAAATGCACTTCATTAGACAGCAAACACAAATATGGAAAGTATTCACACTTTCACAAGTCAATTGTCCCTTTAGAATAGTAGCTTATGACTATGTAGACTACACATCCAAGGCAAGTATGAGTCAGACGATGATGTTGAATATGGCGGTGAGCAGATGCAAGAGAAGGTGAAACAAGCATGTGCAATGCAAGTAAGAGAAACTAGATTGGGTATACATAGGGCCCATGGAGCGAGTGTGATTGGTGACGACACTGTATATGATATATGCTCCATTCGTCGAGAAGAGATCAAATTCTAGATGCAAATGAGTGTGCATGTACTACCACACACATGGCAATGTGAATGCGAACATCTTGCTTTTGCTTGCTGGCGGTTGGATGTGCTCTAGCAGCTTCAGGTAGCCTGGCGATGCCGATGCTGAGATGATCTTGGCCAAGAGGTCCTTGATGCCAGCGGGGGTGGGGGTGATGCAGAAGATGCAGGTGATGATGTCGAATAGGATGGCAACAGGGTCTCTGGTCCTTGGGGGGAGGTGTATAGCATTGTTTGTTCAACGGCAAAGGACTGATGCCACAGGTAGGGGGGAAGTGGATCACAGAAGTCGACTTCTTTGTCGACAGAAGGATATAAGTCGGGTATGGGCCAATGCCTGCGAAGTCTTTGCATATCATTCCTTCAAATTCCTTGAGTGTTGCTGGATCTACATTGAGTTCCCACTCCAAATACTGTGCAGTTGGAAAATGTGCCTTTAATCACTGGAGAAGGACGAGGGTGGTGACCTACTGAAGGGTGTAGCTTCGTGCGGTGAAGGGCGTATGTGATGAAATATGGGAGCTTTATGGTAGAGCCGGAAGACGATGGCGGTAGCTCAGGGCAGGCGAAAAGGTGGGTGATGAATTTTGCACAGAGGCAGGAGATCTGCTAGTAACCATAGTATGGGTCGGGCTGCCGCGAAACAAGGCCGCCAACTAGGGTTTCTGGTAGAGGTCAGACTGAGGGGTGAAGATGCAAAAGACTCACTGACTGTGGATATGGTATCCAGGATTGGGATGCATTGTAGATGATGCGAAAGAGGGAAGGGTGGGCTGATTGGACAGCTAAAACCAACTTACTACTGGAAATGTCAATTTTAGAGGGGATATGAAGGGAAAGTTCACCAACATTTTGCAAATAAGATTGCACTGCTACGACACGATTGTCTGGCTTTCCATACCAATGGCACATATTTCCTGCTTCTAAACCAAAACGGCGTTGTTTTTCCAGGCAGCGTTCATGCTTGAAACCAATCTCCGAGCTTCTGTGCATTTCATAACCAATGGCTGCCGCATGGTGGTCAATGAGCCAGATGCGGCGTTGTCACTAGGCCCCCGTTGGGAGGATCACCCACATATTTTGAATACTTATTGAGAACTGCCATGTCGCATTTTGGACCAGGCAGTGATGGCGATGACCACAGCACTGTGTAACAGTGCACCCTGATGACTCTTCGTAGTGCCATAGACTAATTTCTTGATGTCAAGATGGGGACATCGGACTTGAAGGTAAAGCATGGTTCCCATGGAACATCAATCCTCATGTTAAACAAGAAAGACCAGGCAACAAGAAAACTTTCGCACCGGATTTTCTCGCAGGTTTCCTTGCAAACAGCTGTGAATAATGTCCCTTGCGCCATCAAACATGAACGTGTGGTCCTAGTTGATGCAATACTGGCCTGCGATAAAGCAGTGAGAGTCAGTGGGCACTTGGACTGAGCAAGTTACACCGTAAGTATAGAGGTGACGAGCATGATATGCTTATGTAATGAAATGAACTAAATATACGGCTGACTACGCTACAATATGCACAGTAACGAGTTTCCCTCAAGGTCATGTGATCTTCTGAAGCTGGAGCATAACAGAACTACGATTTATTGACATACCATGAACCTACACCGTTAGCAAAGGAGTGAGGGCATGGTTCCCTTTACTAGTCCAATGAAGCCTTTCCACTCCCTTCGACAATGCACTGATGATAACCTCCATTGGTATCTTGTCAATCAAGCCAGCCCCTATTGCCAATGATCTCAACACCTCTAAGGCCTCCTCTAGGTCTGTCAACCCTGATAAGGTACCAGTGACATACCACGTAGCGAGAGCTCGGTAGCAGGTAATCTCCTGGCGTGACCTGAGCTGGGAATCCAACCTTTCCATCCATTGTTGGTTTAATCCCAAGAATGTAAGGAGCCCTGCAAGAACCCCAGATTGCTCTGCTATTAAAATACCATTCTCCATTACTACCAAGTCGCCAATGGCATCGAGGTGGGATTCAATGCCATCTAGGGAGCCTTGGACCTGGACAACTCGGCAGATCAGAGCTGATAGAGCGAGCTGAAATTGAAATAGTGTCTGCTTGAATGCCTGGGCAATGTGAATGTCTGATGCTGCGCATTTGTTAGAATGGAGAGAGTTGCCTATTGTGTAGCAATACGCAGAGAGCGCAGAGATGGGCAAAATGCAACAATGGAGGAGATGCAACAGATTTTCGTTGACTGCCAGCATGCTGTTTAAACAAGTTTAGAAGTGGTCCGCACAGGAACACACTTTCACTCACATATCAACAGTCCCCTGAACTTGAGTGAAAAGTTTCTGGAGGCCCCTTATGACCTCCTTCATTTTGCTAGCGACGGTGGTCAACTCTCTGGCCAGTGCGACACAAGAGTGCAATGTACTGCTCTTCACCAAAAGGATGAGATCACGGATGGACAGACGAGCTTCAGTCAGGCCTTGCACAACAGGTGATACTTCACTTGTGCTTGAAAGGAGACCCTTGAGGCCACCAAATTCAGTTTGAATCGCCCTGATGTAGTGGGTGGTGTCGGGGGTATGCGTGAAAGGCGTCATAAGCTTGCAGACACCAATCTCATGAAACCATTTGATGCTGCATACCCCATGGATGGCATGGATCATATGCCTCTGCATCTGTGTCATAATGGGCCACAGAAAGTAGCCAGCTAGGAGAAGGTATTTGATGGAGATTGCAGGGAAGAAGAGAACGAGAATAGGGACGTAACGCTGCAGATTCATGCCCACAGAAGCAGATGAGCTGGGAGCAGAGAGAGCTGTTATGTGATGAGATGGAAAGAAAATAGAGGAAAATGAAAGACGGTGCACCATCGGGTTAAATACAAAGGGCTTTGCAATGGCAAAAGTATAGATCACGTGATCTGGGCATGAGGAGCTTGGTATTCAAGCATAGTCAGTTAGATTTCATCAGGGGTCAGGCTGAGGATGTCTGATAGAGGTGACTAGGGAAGAGCCAGCAAAGCCGGTGCCAAAGCGTTGAAGAAGGGCTAGAGTTTGCAACAGTATAATAATAACGACAGAAAGCCAGGTGGATCCGACGTAATGGTGTCGGTCACTCTATAATCTGGCTAGTGCTATGGAAATCGAAAATGCCTCTCACCGAAGGGCTTGCTGCGAGCTGTCAAAGTTTTGGTTCATGGTCGTCTCGCAGCCCTGCCAGGCTGCAGAAATGGCCCTCATTGTATTAATGTTGTGGTAGTGCATGTGCAGGAGGAAAGTCGCCATCATTTGTCGCTGCGGCGGCACTGGCTGCCTAGGGTGGTCGTGGCCGTTGCACTACAGCTGCCCACCTCATCACTGTCTCTCAACGTGGTGACACTGGCCGCCCAGTAGACGTCTTCTGTCACTGAAATAGCACTCTGTCCACGGTGGTTGTGACAGCACTGCGGCTACCTATGTTGTTGTGGTACTAGTACTGGCCATTGTGTCAAGCTGATGCATCTGTGTGCCTGTGCTGGGCAAAGGTTCAGGTTCTGACACCACAGTGAGTGCACCAGACACATACCAGCACGTCGGGCCATCTGCTGATAGATTTGGAAGGCCCAGTGGGGGGGGGGCTTTGCAAGTTAATTACGAGTCTATTTTCTCACCCTTGCTTGGCAAGGTCTCAATTTTTTCCATCACATGACATCTATCATTTTGCTCAACACTTTTGTTGTATGTAGTCTGCTCTCAAATGTGACATGACTGCCAGTATTGCAAGTTGTTTGCACTTCTTGAGATTGACTTAGCAGAGAGAACTTTTCTATATACCGTGAAGTGCTAAGACGCTACTAAGGCTGTAGGAAGGTAACATATTTGGATGATCAGACCTGATCAGACCTGCAGCAGAATTCAGCAATCTGCTGGTGCGCCCTTCTCCAGTGGCCTGCATTTCCATGGGAAGTCTATGTACGACTAACAAAACGATGACTACCGGTACCTTGTACACTTCAAGCGATGGAAGTGCCTGGGATAGGGTTTGTACGTGCAAGAATTGACTGCACGAGGGATAGGAAACGTGGCATTCTGACAAGTCAAAGGGAACTGGTGAGGTGGAGGGGGATGATGGACCTTGGACGACCGGGGCGACGACCTGAAATTTACATATGAGTGAGTAGAGTGAGTGGATGTGTCCTAATGACGCCTGGAGATGCACACAAACAATCCGTAGCTAGGGCGAGAGCAGCAAATGTATACACGACAATATTAATCCAAACAGCTGGCACACAGAACAGATGTGTCAGAAGCGGATGCCTCCGCAACAATGACAGCTGTAATGCTGGTCAAAATCTGGAACTGCAAGAACTTGTGAACCACATCATTGACACACTGCCCCCACTTGGATAGTCTTGGGTGCAGGATCATCGTCCGTACCATCACCCGTTATGCAAACAATCTTGCTGTAGGCACGTAGCTTCTCGACAAGAAGTTTCTTGTCTTCGAGGGATGAGCAAACAAGAACTTGGATGCACGGAAGGATGTCATTATCCGATAGTTGACGGAACACCAGCCCTTCCATGATGACTCAACTTTGGGAAATGTGAGGAAGTCCTGGTCCATTCAAGTTTGACTCAGCGAACCGCTAATCAATTTCAACTACATAGCACTCGAGTACGTTATGGAGGTGGTAGTGAAAGCCACATACCATCATGTGTTATCACCTCCTGCTGATTCCATACCCAGATATTATGTTTCGATGTTCCAAGGCACCCATTTGGACATGTATCTGACAGATAAGATCGTTGATAGTGGGTGCTTTCTATCATTACAAACTGTCTTGCTGAATGTACTCTTGTGATCGATTGCATCTGAACTACTTCCTGAAATCTTGAAGGATCAGTCTCATCTGATGGTGTACACCATGCCTGAGTTCTGGAGGCGCGAGATGCAATGCTGAGGCAGCAGATGGCAGTGGAGATGCATTGATTGGGCATGAAAATGTCCCAAGCATTGAAATGGATGTGAATTCGCCTGCAAATGTGCCAAAGAAAGTTAGAACACAGTGAAGAGAAGTCGAAACCGCCAGACTCGCCTAATGGGTGCTGTAAAACGGTGCTCGTATGAGTCGAACGCCATTGGAAATCCAATAGATATGTTGAACGTACGCGTGGACACGGACGAGTTGAGAATGCAGGCAAATGGGTTTCAGCGAGTGTTGAGGCAGAGAGGGATGCTAGCTGGGGGGAGTCAGCACATGTGCTACAGCCAAGGAATGTGAAACAAAAACTTACCTGCATTGTCTGGGCCACCAACCAACCACACAGAACATCCGTACAGAGTCGCTGGACGTGGACAGCGACACGGCAGGATCAAAATTAAATATGTATATAAAGGTCAACCAAGCTCGAGGGCATGAAACGGCTTACCTAGTTGAATGTGCACGCGCCATGCAGCCATCGGGGAACGCTTTGAGAGGGTGGTTGGACCCAGGGCGTTGATGTGGACGTATCAAATTGGAACCTGGAAACGTCAGTCAAGCGCAATTGACCAGAATCAAAATGGTTGCTTTGAACGCGATAATGTGATGTGGTCAATATGGAGCCAAAGATACCGTGCATTGAAATGCAATAGAGCGTGCTGTAAGGACATTGTCCACAGTACATGTTTTAACGGTAACTGCCTCATGGACAGCGAGGAAGATCTTCAATACCAACAATAACAATGAGGACCATGTCACACACAAGTTGTTCAAAAGGAATCTAACAGATAGTGCTAAGGGATATGGGTCACTACTGCAAAGAATAGTACCTCTATTGGCAGTCAAAGCAGGGTCTGCAGGTGGCCAGCTGGGAAAGTCACGATAGCAAATTGCGATTGTGCGCAACATTTGGTTATCATAGAACTATAAGATCATGATGTTCTCCTTTAGTACTTCTGTTAATCTCAGTCGTCTCTGATCTGGACATGCTGACCCCCAGTTAGACCTAGAACACAACTTTCCACCAATTTTCCTACAGTCTTCTCCCGTCGTGGTCTGAGCACAGTTCAGGCAAGTTCGTCATGGTCGCAAAGTCGCTGTATATACAGTCTCATTACAGTAGTTAAATCATAAAACCATAACATTCAAGCCATTTGATAGTCTGGATAACACATCACTGCCTGTTGCAGCCTGACATGCACAGTGAAATAAGTCCATGTCAGGCCCCATGTCCGCAAACCACCCGACGGTCAGATAAATTGTATTCTTGTGAAGCTCTATGGAGGTAGTGAATACCATTCACCAGTAATTTATCAGATGAACAGCAAATGCACATACTTCCAATGTTCAGCTGGTACCTTGAGAGATCCCAGCTGCTTTGCTGCCTTAAGTTGTCCTTTCGTGAAGGCATCCTGATTCCCATACCAATCAGCAGAGTAAAAGTTGATGGGCAGCCCCTTCACAGGTGGTCTCTCACTGTATTCCAAGCCAGACGACCTAAAGTGTGGCCAGGCACCGGCTGTCGCCTGCCACTTACTGCTGTACCAGAGGCAGAGGTGAAGGGCATCCAGCATTCATAACCAGTCGTTGACTTGTCGAGAGTGCCAGTGCTTCTCCCGGATGCGATAGGTTGCTTCTCCCTTGCGGCCTTCATGGCTGGATTCATCGGAACTCATGCCATCAAGACCAAGCGACTCCACTATGGTTACTGCCCGATCTTTAATTTCCTGGTATTCGTAGGCAGTTTCAAGGCGGCGAGTGTACAGCTTCGACTGATTAAGATGCGCAAACCAAAAAAACGTAGCTGTCCTTACCTCATGCTTCCTTTGATGTCAACGGTGTTGAACCCTGTATGATTTGACCACTGATTCATTGCACTGCTGCAGTTTGTACTGCGTCCTTATCGCGATCACGCGAGTTAACCATGCTTCAGTAACGTACTCGAGAGTATAGTTTTCTCCTGCATGACACTTCCGGAATTCAGCAGCAAATACCTCTGCCACAGACTTATTCCACTCGGAGCGTGGCAAACCATCGAGGTCAATGTGAAAGTTTGTCACCGTGCAGCATGGACCACGCTTAGGATCCCATGCACTGATCACCTCCTGGCTAACAGGCTGTGGCAGGTCCTTAGAACCTTTTAGGTTCAAGAGCTTCTGCCCAAATTCCCGGACAGACCTCTAAGTGAGAAGTGATCAGCGACTCCAAAAGATCACAAGTACTAAGCCCATTGACCTTAAATTCATTATGTGCTGAGCTCCAGGGTTTTGGTAGTTCCTTTGTCTTCCATGGCCTGCGTATTTTAGCTTGAGATGAGTTTGTCCCAGTATTAGAACTTCCCGCCTGAGTGATTGCCTGAGGGAGCACCTTCTCCAATGCAGTGGCAATAGAGGACTCTATGATCTGTCCCAATTCCTGTTGTATATTTTCCCGAATCTTGCTCTCAATGGCATCCTGAAGCTCTTGGAGTTCACGTATTATTGCATGATCAGTGTCCTTAGGAATGAATACGTGAATATGACAATAATTCAAACATACAGCAGCTACTCACCTTTTCCTGTGCTGGATGTTGTTGACAACTTGGCCCAGCACGGTCACTCGTCTGGTGACTCGAAGCAGCTCCGCCGGTCCTTCTGGGTGTCCCCTGGACCACCAGCGGTGTTGGAGTAAAAACGTCACTGCCAAGGGGTCGTAGGAAAGTGAAAGTATCCAAGCATTAGCCTATGAAGGGCCATTAGCCAGCATAAAAATGTAAGAATTTGGACCAGACACAGAACCTTTTTCTCTTTCGCACGAGAAGATCTACCAACCTGTGACCCTTCCTGTTCAGCATCGTCAACAGCCTACAACGCCTATGAGCTGCAAAATTCGTACACAAAGTGATTACAAACCTTTGTTTTCCCTTTGGTATTCCTGGCAGACCCAGTTGGGGAGGGTTCCGCATTGAAGTTGTCATCATCATCGTCTATTTCCTGTTCGACAGTACATCTACAAAAGACTTCAACACAGGTCATGATATAATATCATGCCACTCACCTCGACATCCACTGGCCAAAGGGTATCGCTGAACATATCCTCATCACCAATGCATTCATCTTCTCCACTAGCTTCTTCTTCATTGTCCGATTCTGTGAAACTGGCATCATTGTCTGAGCTTTCAGCTTGAAGCAAATTTGATGGCTGAAAAGAAGTCAGTTCCAGTCATCGTGGCATCATGCAGCTTACATCCACCGGTTCTCCATCAGCTCCATCGTCATCGTCTGTTTCATTGTAATCACTATTGTCCGGGTTTTCAGCTTGAAGCAACTCCAACGTCTGAAAAGAAGTTGGTTCAAGTCATCATGACACCATGCAGCTTACATTGACACCCACCAGTTCATTCACCGGTTCTCCATCAGCTCCATCGTCATCATCTGTTTCATTGTTGGCCGGGTTTTTGGCTTGAAGCAACTCCGACGTCTGAAAAGAAGTCAGTTCAAGTCATCATGGCATCGTGCAGCTTACATTGACACCCACCAACTCTCCCTCAGCCCCATTTCCATCACCATTGTCTAGTTCTGTGTGACTGCTGTCACCCCTTACTCCATCTTCTTCATCACCACTTGGGTCAGATGAACGAGAGCCATCCATGTCGTCTATAACCACCTCCCTGACATGAGTGATAGCTGTAGTGATTGTTGGCTCTTCGCGATCTCCCTGGTCAGTACCTGCTTTCATTCTAGTATTGTGGACTGGCTGTGGTGCAGCTTCCATGGGAGCAGCCTGGCCAGGCTCCGGACCTGTCCCTTTTCTGCGTTTTTTTGCTTGCGAATCTATCTTGTGCACTGCAGGAACATCTTTGCTTTTGTCTTTGCCTTCAGGGTCATCACTTTGTTCATCCTCCTCTCACCCACGTTTTCTTGCTGGAGGCTAATCGTTGTTAGTGTGTATGTAATGCACGTTCCCATGAATGGAACTCACCTCATTAGACGTCTGCATGGGTATCTGATGTGTATGAAATCAGATGTGAGACACCAGAGAACTGTGAAGCAACATACATATTCTGCAAGTACACCACCCGTTATTTTGTTCAGAATCCCCGTGAATACACCTGCAGAGGTCCGTAAAAACTGCTTTGTTGGCGAAGCTGGAAGTCTGGGCATTTCCTTGGGAATGTTCTGGCTGTCAGCATCATCACTGTGGCCCTTCTCTGGCCCTTCCTTGGTGGCAGATAGCGGTTCACCTGTCCTGCCCTGGCGAGTCACAGCATGTTCTGTATTCGTAGAAGGCAATGCCTTGGGTACACCTAACTTTGTGATTGTGAGTGGCTCCTATTTGAAACCAACTAGTAAACTGCCAAACTCACCTTGTCCTGAATGGAAGGTCGAAGTTGGGTAGGAGGTGGGGTTGGCAGTGGAGGCTGCGGCCGTTTTGGGGTGTGACGTGCCAATTGCAATTGCTTTCACACTTCCACTGTTCACCTGTCAGCGACGAGTGTGGGTGCAGCAGCTAAAAGCTATACCTCAAGCAAGAGAATCCGGGGCTATCTTGGCATAGGGATGAAACAGCCTGTAATGAGGGTCGACACGGGGAGCAGAACAACGCTGCTGCCTGAGAGCACGGATGTGCCGTAGATCAACTTGTGACATGGGTTTTGAATTTTGGTGGCACAATCCCAGGGAATAGATTTATAAACCAGAGGGTACAAAGGAACCCCAGAGACAAAGACATGCAATTAATATTCTGATATCCCAGATACTTCCCTCCCTTGAGAACTTGCTAGATACCTTTGTTGATGCCAAGTGCATAGTTGGAAATACCACGAAGAGACTGCCCATACTGAATGATCACAATGTGAATGTACTGACTGCAACGGTGGGAGCATCACAGTGCACCTGTTAAACTATGCATGAGACCGAGACCCAGAAAATCTCATGCTGTTGCACGTGTTGACCCAGCCTAGTCTTGATCCAGGCTTAAGCAGCACATGCGGACCACGTGTTTTACATATCTATGGACAGGTGAAGTGAGTCGTGAGGGACAAGCCAAGTCAGCCAGCAGGCGAGGTGTGTGGGATGACATATGAGCCCTCTCTGTTCATGTGGTACGTCGTAGTGCAGTTGTGCACAGTCGTACTTGTGATGGAGTGGTGGTGGCGGCGATCGTGCTGGTGGTGGGGTGGTTGCGATCGTCGTCAGTGTCATCAATTACTGGCATGTATAGATGAAGACGTCAATCGCCCTGACCATGGATGTATCGAACACAGACTTGTACACACCAGAATGTGCTGAGGCATCGATGACGGGCAACGACAGTGAATGTGCCAAGTACATAGCCTTCATTTGACATGAAATGACAGAAGCTGCAGATATACCGAGGGAGGGCATGTCACATAATGCAATCGACACGATCGGAGTAGGAGCACGGACATCGTGATTCGTGAACGACCAGGAGCTCATCACATGTGAGCATCACTGCTATGGACGTGTGCGTGCATATTAGGGGTATGAGTTGGTGTTCAGGAGTGTCAAATGCCTCACAAGCCTATCGAAAGTTTGCCTTTGGAATCTGATGAGGGATGGAGAAAAAGTTGTGCTGATAATGGCGAAGCTGCCATGGCCACCGGTACTATGTCTCCTGTAGGCAGACCCTAGTAGATGTCAAGTCCGGGTCTACTCCGGTAGGGGGTCTGGTCAAGTCCGGACGAAAACGGACGAAGGAAGAGAGCAGAGGGCTGGACAAGAGGTTAGTCCGGCCGGAGTTGGTGACCGCGTGGATTCAATGACTAAGGATAACGAGCGTTGATCCCTTGCGTAGGTTCCGGTCAAGAGGGGTAGACGGAGACAGAGACGGAGATGGACAAGAACAGGAGTAGATGACTATGGTTGATTTCAGACTGAGGAGTACAGG
>Ga0307518_10000664_pt1 | contig 25898 bp, 32 predicted proteins | sample 25_EM_MG_FD_203889 | JGI IMG/M metagenome (GOLD analysis project Ga0307518, IMG submission 203889) | Populus trichocarpa ectomycorrhiza microbial communities from riparian zone in the Pacific Northwest, United States - 25_EM | ecosystem: Host-associated > Plants > Roots > Unclassified | place... | reverse complement strand
TTAGATGTAGCCTAGCAAAAAACTTTTTGCATCACAGTTTTTTGTTTTGATCATAACACTAGTAAATCTTCACCAATTGCTTAGGTAAGACCACTACTGGATTTGTATAATTAGTGGCTACAACTTTTAGTGAGACAACAAAGCATAAAAATAACACATACAAACATGTACAAATAGCCCCTATCTATATATGGTCCAATATTTATCCCAAAATTTGACCCCTGATTAGCTAATGTTGTGTAGTGTTGACTACCAAAAATGCGGACCACTGATTAGATAATGTTGTGTAGGGTTGACTACCAAAAATGCGGACCCCTGATTAGATAATGTTGTGTGGTGTTGATTACCAAAAATGCGGAATATTGATTAGTGTTGTCTAGTGTTTGTGGGGTAGTGGTTATTACCACAAATGTGTAGTGTAGTGTAGTGTAGTGTAGTGTAGTGTAGTGAAGTGTTTTGTAGTCCAACCTGTCAGGACCTCATAGGTAGATACATCTGTAGAAATATACAAACCTAATAGGTCATAAATGGGGGTTGACTGAAGTGGTTGAAGTGGATAGGCACAAACTCTACAAGAACAGAGAAGGGCTTGGTAGCCAGGGAGATGTTCAATCCAAACTTGGAGATGAAGGTTTTGGCACCTTCTGGGGATTGTAACCACTCTGCAGTTTCCACTAAGTCAACTTCATATAGAATGTGCCCTTGAGCAGTTTTCCTTGCCGAAATGAAATCCGCTCCATCAGGGAGGGAGGTGTTGAATTTTCTGATAAGTTCAAAGGGCAATGTTTGCTTTCTCTATTAAGACATCTTCGTTGAGGTCCTTGAAGGAGGCCGTGGGGTCGCCGCGTGGGGGGGTGATTTTGATGATTTTAGTTTGCGCCAAACACCTGGCGACAGCTATCAAAGGGAGTTTCTGTTGGGCTGCGTCAACATATGAGAAGGCCTGGGGTGGGGGGTGGAATGATTGAGTGGGGGTCTTAGCTGCAGTGACTAGTTCCTTTGCTGTGTCTGTCATGTACTGTGCCATATTGTGTAAGTCATCCTTTACTTCATCAATGACATGGGTGATAATGTTGGCTGAGGAGTTGTTCTTGTCAACTACTTCTCATAATTCTTGGATGCAGGTTCCAAGGAGTGTGACTTGGTTTTCTAGTAGTGCCGTGTAAGCTCCTCACTGTGGGGTAGGGGTTGCTGTCGCGGTTGTGGGAGAAGGAGGGAGTAGTTGTATGGAGGGGGGGGCTGGGGTGAGGGAATCAATGAGAATAGTGATCGACCTTATAGCATCTGCAGCCGGAGTGGTGATACCAGCAGCAGTGAAAGTCAGGTGTAGGAGGGCATGGCTAAGCGATGAGTGACCAGGGGTTTGGTTCAACAGAAGAAGGAAATGGTTGCAAAGATGTTTCTCTGCTGTTTCTGGAGTAGCAATAGAGGTTGAGTATGCTGGGGATCTGAGCATGTCCTCTTTGGTTTGGCCTGTTGTAAGCGATCCATATGCTGTGGTCTGTCTTCTGGTTGAGATGCCACCCCTCGCCTGGGGGTTGGGGTGCTTGGGTCACAGGCGACCCTCTACTACTCATTGTGTGGGGATCTAATGCAAAGAGATAGGTGCAATGAAATGAGAGAGAGATAGGGTTAGTTATACGGTGTTGCTGTCAAACACCGGGCTCTATTGGCTCAACAGTTAGCTCTTGATGAGGAATTTTCATGGGATCACTCAGTTGCCTGTCTCACCACCACTCCAATATTTCTATTGCCTCCTTATTCATAAGCCTGGATGGTTCCTTGAATGTGACATTAGTGGGCCAATATCTGCCCAATATATATGTGCCACGGTCAAGCACAATTGCTGCCCATGGGACAGCAACATCGGACCAGCCACAAGCCTGTCCTGTTGTTACATGGTTAGTGTTTGATTCATGGAAATTATTTACATACCATAGTGAAAACTGATGAATGCGTGTACTACATCCTTTTTGTCCTGTGTGTTCATATTCAGGATGACCAGGATGTAGGGGATGCCATCTGTATCTGTTGGAAGGTTGAACTGTGGGTGCCTTTTACCTTTGACAATCTTTCTTGGAACTGCATCCCTCGGTATCTTCACCACTTTCCTCCTCCACACCAAAGACCTGGTGAGCATATCACTCCCACTTGTTCTCCACCCTGTCCCAGCCCTCAAAGAGTTTCCCATCACCCAATTTGTCATTGAAGTCATGCCTATGTGTTTCAGTAATAATATATGCAGCCACTAACCATGCTCACAGGCCATACATAACATCACCTGTGGCACCTTTCCAAGCAGCCATCACAACCACTCTGGTGTCACATTGTTTCCACATTTCCTTTGAAAATTCATGGGCAAACTTTCAACCTTTTCCTTCCGCAGTTCTATCTGTAGTTCAGTACCATGCCACCATGGGATGTGATTCTCACCTTGCTTGAATCTCTTTGGGTGGGTGGGTATCATTCCATTCCTTGGCCATCTTTTCTGCTTGCTCCATGTTCTCTGCAGTCAGTTGCTTTATTACTTTGCCCACTGCCCTCTGATAATTTTTAATATACCCGCTGGAACCCGGTGCATGTCCTGCTCTGGCAAGCACATCATCTATTTTTGCCTTCTCTTGGTCTGCTATTACCATGTGGGTGGTCCACCTGCAGCCATATTTGATGAGCTGTTTTTTCTTCTGAGTGTGAGAGTGATTATACAGCCAATTTTGAATGGCCTATGAAAATACAAAATAAGCCAACCTCTCCATAAGTGGGGGATCACTCACCTTCTTCTTTATCACCCACTGGTGACTCTTGAGTGTCCTGTTGGCCTCCAGCCTTTGAACACTGCTTGCAATGTCCTTGAAAATGGACTTCCTTTTTGTTGCATCAGCTGCCATCCACTGTTCCAGTTTCTCCTGGACAATGATGACCTCATCTTTGTGAGGGGGGGTCTTACCTTGCCCAGTGGCATCAGACCTCTCACCACTATCACTCTCACTGTACTCAAATTCAGACATGGGTGAGGTGGAATTTTTGCAGCGAGTTCCCAATTCCAGCACACCCAACAGGTGAGTTGGAGTAGCAGTTCCTCTATGTGTATTGGTATTGCTTCAATAACACTGATAAAAATGATTAGATGTCAGAGTGTAAGCTTTGACATCTTTGGTCATATATACTTACTTAACAATTTCAAATAGTTTACTGGGTTCATTGGTTACAGGCGAAGGCAAAACAAGATTGATGGACTGAGGAGGTGGACCTCATAATTTTAGAACAGGGTTGGACACATAACTTCTTCAGAAACCAAGCAAACTTCTGGGAGGAAAAAGCAGCAAAAGCAGCATTGGACTGTGACTGTGGCATGGCATGTTATGCAGGAAGGCAATATGACATGTACAACAAATTGAGTAAACTTTGTCAATAGATGATTGTTTGTATTATTTTTACACCCTGGGAATTGGAGATGATGAGTTGTGGCCATGGTGTGTGAAGCTATAGTTGGCAAACATGTTGTGCCAATATTGGTGAATAGTACTTACCCTACCACCTCACCTAAGCCCATTATCCATCCAAGGCCCTCCCCATTATCTCACAGGACACTTGAGTTACTATACCTTTATGCAGCTGTGGTGTCAATGGCTTCCCCCATAATTATTCTTTTGATTGTTCAGAAGCCACCCATTGAACACAACTTGCATAATAATTCTACATTTTATGTGTCATTATGGAATACATTCAATGGTCTGTTCCCCTCCAAAATTTGTCTGCAGACACTACCCACTTCTTCTCTAGCTCATGAGGATCTGTTAGGTATTCCACCATACTCATGTGGTTGACGAGATGATGTAATCATGCATTTTGACAAAAGATCTTCTCATCCACTGCATTCAAGAGATGCTGTGTTTGTAATTTGATATCCTCCATCCCCAACCCCAGGGTTTTCTTGACTTTTGAATAGGCTGGGAATGCCATATTCCCCCGGCTGCAATGAATGATGATTAGCAATGTGTTTTCATATTGTTGTGAACTCACCTGGTTCTGCGGAAATAATTGCTGTGCCTCTCTGACTAGCTGGCTGCTGTGGTACCACATTGCTAGGGATACCCCATACCCACCATTCTCCTGGTGTGGCCCATGGACTGTGGACTCTGGCTTCCATGGGATATGCCTTGAAGACCTCAATGGTTTTGATCTGGCACATCAAAGTTGGTGCATCTGGGTCCCCAATAGACATCCATTTCATCACTTGGGCTGCAACCATGGGAACCTGCATCACCAACCCATGCTTGTTGCACACTGCAAATAATTGCTCAAAAATTGCCTGCAAGATTGGTCAGCCCATTTGATGTGATTGGAACTCAAGCATTGCACCACTTCTGCCAATACATGGGCATGCCAATCGATCTTCTCCCACAGCAAATCTTCCCCTCTCTGCTGCAAAGTATGTACAAACCAACAGAATCTGATACCCACATATTGTAAAGTAGCAGAGAGTGTGCATGTGTGAATACTGGAAGAATCCATGGGTGTAGAATGGGGAGTAATGATTGATATTTATAATTGATCCACCAACATTCTCATGTACAGCCTACCATTGTTTATCAAACAATGACCGCCCACCCAGTTGGCATTGATCAATATCACCCATTGCTCCTGCAGATATATAATTAGTTCATCCCTTTTCTCCTATCTATATTTGATTATTATGTCTGCATTTCAATTAGATATCTAATCTCCCCATGATGACATATCACCATGGTCACAATATAAGTAATCCACTGTGAAAGCCAAATGTAAAGACAGAATTGGTCGGGGAATTGACACCCCATTATTGCCTTTTGCTAATATGAATTGGCAGTGTGAATCTCTCACCATGCCTAATGGCCATGGCAAGTTGACCCATTGATAACAAATATCCCATGAAATAACAATTATTCCAAGGTTGGCATTATCCTCTCTTCTTTGTCAGATAATTTCTCTCCCCCTGCATTTGATATCAGCAATCAATGATATGTACTGATACATCATGTTTCTCCAATAAGCAACCCTGAGTAGCCATGGCAACATTGCCAAACACCTGTAGCACACAATATCATTTCTAAAATTCCACTCCATGTGTACTTGCTAATTCTCCTATGAAGAGATGTCAATAGTAATATACGTCCCAGCTCTACAAATTCCTTTCCAGTATTTACAGTATGGTAGGCCTCAACAACCTCTCCACACTATCAATCCTCATCCAATCTGCACACCTTGGAACCCTTATCCAATGGTGAATGTTATCCCTCATATAGTAGGTCCAACAGTACCGGTTTCCTTCTACAGCATTTACCCCATGCCTAAGAAGCCTCCTAGAGAATGTGACTGCAGTACCTGGCTTGTACACCAGCTCAATGCTGAGAGTAGGGATGGCCATGACACAGTCAGTGTATTCACCCACATTTACTATGACATCATACCAACTGGCATGGGATTGGGGATCACGGTGGAGGGGGGTGGACTGGTTTGCAATGAGTGAAATATTGGTAAATGGGGTGAGCCAGAGGGATAAGGCCCTGTTCATGCCTGGGTTGTTTGTGGAAGACAAATCTCCCAATAGTCTAATTGCTCGCATTCCATCGTCATACAGCTGTGGATGGATGATTGACAATGCACCCAATATAATTGAGGTTGGCTGAACCATAGCTTGTAACCACTGGAATCCCATGGTGGTATTAAGGTCCCTGGACATGGAAGCATTTTCATGCTGAATATATTTTCATTAACAAATATATGGCAGGAATGGTAAGCACTCACATAATGACCCATTTGATGCCTTGCAGGAGAAAGCTCCAAACAACCAGTCACAAAGGCCTGTGCTGGACGAAAGTACCACGGGTCAGAGTGCCATGTCTGGCCAGTTATACTGGCAGACAGTTGTGTATGGAGTGGACTTAATGCCTGCAGAATATTCATTTATAGGTATTATAGAAAATTATGAACAGAAGAGGTATCAGATCATACCTGTGTTGGGCATGCCAGGGCACCACAAAGATACCACAAAGCTACAATTCCCCCCTCCCCCAAAATCATCACTGGTTCATCAATAAGACCTGAAATAGTAGCAGAGAACTTGGTAAGGAAGGCTTGCTCCCTATCTGTGATGGTCCCAGGCTCCATAGATGCCAATGATTCAGCAAGCCAGATGAGGTCAACACCAGAGTCAACTGGACAAAGATGAGCACTGGAGGAAAGAGGCATGAATGAGGCATACTGCAATGATTATATGCAGTCACTAAAGTTACAACCATCTGGTGCATCTCAACAAAAAGGTCAACTGGGAGGTCAAGGGGAACAGGCAGTGCTGCAGTGCCAGAGTCCAGGAATGCCAAGGAACAAAAGCACCATCACATTTAACCAGCAACTTGGTAGGAAAGATGATAGTCAGTGGGGTAAGACACAGGAGTAGCCATGAAGGGCAGCTAAATAAGACTCAAGCAAAGCCAGGATATTGTAGAATATTTATGTGGAGACTGTGGGTGGATTGAGGGGTGATGGCTGGATAATCAACAAAGTTCACACCTATAAATAAATTATATAAGAAAAATAAAGACAGGGCATGGAACGACTCTGAATAAATGGACAGATTTTAAGTGTTCACGAAAGTTGAGATAAGTCTCATGTGGGCCAGTGTAATTAGGGATCAACACATGTCGTCCTTGTCGTTGAATCCAAGCGGTCACCAACTCCGGCCAGACTAACTTCTTGTCCAGGCCTCTGCCCTCCTCCTTCATCCGTCTTCGTCTGGACTTGACCGGACCTCCTACCAGAGTAGACCCGGACTTGACAATAAACCACAATGGAGCACTCTTGTGCCCAGTGTCAGAGACTAAAGAGAAAAGACTCTGGGCACAAAAACTTCAAACTAAACAAACAAAGCAAACAAGGGAAAACAGTGTAACACAAAAGTCACAAATCACCTGATCAACCTGGAAAGGAAACAGCTGAAGTAGTCACTGAAAATGTGTCACATAGCACAATAAGAGGTGCACAAACACCCAATATCAACACATTTACATGTCCTAGTTGTTGGTGCCATTAATGTCAGCTTCTGACAATGTCTTTTGAGATGCGAGAGCTGTGAGAGGAAAATCAGGGTTGAGGAAGGATGAGGGGCCATGGACAACATGGGCTGTTTGGTCTTCGAGGAAAGGCATTGTAGCTAGCAGGTATAATGAGTTTCGTTTGTAGCCTTTGCCCACCACTTGACTTCCATCTAGGACTTGACAACAGTCACAGCCAAAGGTAACCTCAAGATTGAATGCAGCTAGATATGAGACAGAAAGAAGATTTCCATCAAGGTCGGACACATGGTAGACATTGCATATGATGGTGGTTGCTGTGTGCCGACCATCCAATTTAAGGTCAATGTGGATATGTCCCATACCCACCGCAGGAATAGATGTTCTGTTTCCAACAGTAACAGATTGGGGTGGTACAAGCTGACAATTCATTGTGAATCATTCATTTGCACTGGCATGACATATGGGCTGATGCGCCTGAGTCTATAATCCAGTCGCAAATGGTGGCTTTGTCCATCTGGTTTCATGCCATGAACAGATGACAGGGCAGAGGTGAGTTTCCATCCACTTGTGCGACATGAGCCACTAACTTGGTCTTCTCCTCTTTTGCCTTTTCTTTTGGCTTCTTCATTCCGTCCTTTGCAGCTATGTCATGCTTTTTCTTATAGCAGACATCTTCTGTATGGCCATCCTTCAAACACTAAGTGCAGGTGCCCTTTTTCTACTGACTCTTTTTACCAGATTTGGCTTTTCCTTTGCCCTGTGTTTGGCTCATCACCTTCATGCTAAAAGCCATTTTCCCAGGTGATCTCCTCAACCTCTCTTCAATGAGAACATGGTTTATAACCATGTCTGTCATGAGTTTGTCATCCGTGGCCATTAAAATGGTGCAGAGGGTTGAGTAAGATGTCAGGAGGGATATTACCATAGCTATGGCTACAAGCAAGTCATTGAGTGGCTGGCCAAAGGTTGCATAGGTTCTGGTCAAGGTAATGGAGATGGAGATGGAGATGGAGACAGACAGAGACTGGAGTAGTGACTAAGTTGATTTCAGACTGAAGTATACAGGATAGACTAGAGGATACTTATACTAAGTAGAAACTAGGGTTGAGTACATATGGTGACAAGTAAACAACCCAATAACGGACAAGGGATGACCGGAGTTAGGACTAGGTCAGGTCCGGTGAAAATAAAGTCAGGTCCAGGTAAAATAAACCAGGCCCAGTGAAAATGCTACAAGGTATAGTATATATTGAGTTCATGGAGAACTCATGAATGGGCAGGGTAGACAGTGAGGTGTGGTAAAGAGTGAATGGAGTATAGACCAAGGGTCATGCTTAATGGAAGTATAACTATGCAACCGTGACCGGAGTAACTGTGAGCAACCAGAGTTGGGCTAGAGTACTGCGATGAGACCGGAGTGACCAGATAAGACCTGGAGTTGGACATGGTCGTAACATTTATCTTAACAAAATGTTCAATCAATCTTCAAACTGCTAAGGAAAGGAATTGTTAATGGCATGGCTATCAGCAACTCAAAGGAAACACACAAAGACCAGTGCATAACCTTTCTTGAAGGCAAACAACACCATGCTGTGATTCCCTCCAAATCCAATGTTGAAAGCCCAAGGGTACTACACAGAATGTACTCAGACATCTGTGGACCCATGAAAATGACAGCACGGAAAGGCTACTGCTATTTTGTGACATTCATTGATGGCTACTCTCACCATCTCATTGTCAAGTTAATAAAGTTAAAGAATGAAGTGCTGAAACTCACCAAAGAGTACCTTGAGTGAGCAGAGGCAGAGACAGGTGAATGTGCAAATTATTTTCGCAGCGATGGAGGCACAGAGGATGGGTTGACTGTCCTACAAGACTATTTTAAGTCCAAAGGAATCCATCATGAAATGGCTTGTGTGATGCTGTTCGATGCTGGACTCCCCAACACCTACTGAGGAGACACAAATTCTCTATGCTATGCACATCCTAAATTGTGTACCTACCTGCGTGATCACCAATGAATTGACACCACATGGAGCATTCACTGGAAACAGGCCATCAGTCACACACCTGAGAATTTTCGGGTGCAAAGCACACATTCATGTACCTGATGAAAACACCACAAACTCAATGCCAAGTCTGTCAAATGCACTTTCCTAGGTTTTGCTGAGAACTGCAAAGCCTATGTGTGTGTGTGTATGTGTGTGTGTGTGTGTGTGTGTGTGTGCACTGTCCAAGTGGACAAATCTTTGAGTCCAGGGATGTTGTCATCAATGAAGGGAGCACCAATGCCACCTCCCACATTAAGATTGTCAATCCATGCCTAAATGTTGAAGAAATGAAATGGTCAGCAGTTGGAATGGTTCCTGAAGCCATACAAATGAGCCCATACTCACCTGTTAGGGATGGGGAGACAGCTAGTGTCAATGAGGACTCAGATGACAAATCCATTGACGAGACATCTTCAGACAGGGTCAATAACATTGAGAATGCATTAGTGCACACACCTGTTTCATCTGATCATGCTGGATGGTCTCCAGATGGTGTTTTGAGCCACCAAATCACAAGAGTTGAAGTTCCTGTTGAACAGCAAGTGAGTAGGGGCCAACAGCAAGGTAAACGGCCTGAATGTACCTCTGATGGACACTCAGACCATCTGTTCACTCCACCATTGCCATATCTGGTCCCTATCCCCACTCCAGCAGTGAGACAATCTTCTTGTGCCCCAGAAAGCACAGATCTGTGATGACAATCAGTGTTTTCTTTGTCAATGCCTATGATAGGACCACAGAAGAGGAAATTCAACTTAAGGACAGTGGAACAGATGACTTACCTTGTCTGATTGAAGGACATGGCAACAAGAGTGAGAAGAAGGCATGCAGAGATACAATGGGCAGTGATGAGTCATGCTGTCATGCATTCACACAATGTGCTCACCACGCTGCCACTGCAACACCTCTGGACAGTGAACCACTCACCTTGACACAGTTGGTTGTCCAGGCACCAATGTATGGCTGGCCACCATGTCAATTGAATTGAATATGTTCAAGGAGATTGGCCTGTACCAAGAAGTCAAGGGGCCACCTGATTGCAAGATAATCAACTCAAAATGGGTCTTTAAGATCAAGCATGGGCCAAACAGCAAAATCAACAAGTACAAGGTTCATCTCATTGCAAAAGGGTACATGCAAATAGAAGGACTCGGTTATATGGATACATTCATCCCCATCACAAAGTTCACTACTATTTGTTCCCTTAGGACTCACACTTGCTGTACAGCATGATCTTGAAGTACATCAAGTAGATGTCAAAGCTGCTTTTCTCAATGGAGAATTAGAGGAGGAGATTTATCTCCATCCACCACCAGGTTTCCATGACAATCCAAACATTGTTTGGTGCTTACAGTGTGCTCTTTATGGCCTTAAACAAGCCTTGAAGGCAGTACCGACACATTACAAAAAATGTTTGAGTTCCTCAGATTCATGTGCAACGAGGCTGACCACAGTCTTTTTTACAAGGACAAGGACAGTGACCTAATGATTGTCACTGTTTACATCAACGATAAGTTGATTTTCTCAAAGAATCTTGACACCATCAAATGCCTCAAGTTGCAGCTGTTGGACCATTTTGAAATAACAGACTTAGGTGAAGCACAGTGGATCCTAGGTATGGAGGTCATCCACAACTGCCAACAAGGGACTATTTCTCTGTCCCAAACCCACTATATTGAGATGATCTGTCTCCACCCCACTTGAGACCAACACAAAACTTGTCAAAATTGATGTCCCCAAAGTTGACACTAAGATGTATCAAAGTGTGCTTGGTGGACTCATGTATGCCATGGTGGCGATGTGCCCAGACCTGGCATATGCAGTGGGTGCATTGAGCAAACATGCACCCTTGCCCCAGACAGGCACATTTTGCAGCATTAAAACGAGTTTTCCACTACCTACATGGCACAATGGACACCCGCCTCATTTACAGGAAGACATTGGAAATGTCCCTGCTGGGCTATGTCAACATGGCCTGGGCTGGCAATGTCAATGATCACTGGTCAATCTCTGGCTACACTTTCATTACAGCTGGAGCAGCTATCAGTTGGTTGTCAAAGAATTAACTGTCCATTGCTCTCTTGAGCACAGAAGCTGAATATGTGGCTGCCACCGCCACTGAGAAGGAAGACACCTGGCTAAAGCTATTGTTTTCAGAGATTGGGCCATTACTCTCATGCACACCCATCAAGCTATTAATTGACAATCAGTTGGCAATGTCTCTTGCAAAAAATGCCACTTTCCATGATCAGATGAAGCACATCGCAATTCATCATCATTACATCAGGGAACAGGTTGCCGATGTACTCATGAAACCTCTCAGTTGAGAGAAACACATTCATTTTATAGAAGGTATGGGTTTGCACCCATTGTTGTGTTCAAGCCAAAACTTGCTGGAAGCACACAAAGTGCTGCTGAGCTGCTCAGATAAGGTCCAGACTAGAGTCCAGTGTGAGTAACTGAAGAGGAGAAACACTGGACTCTACAGGGTATGTGTGCTTCTGGGTAAACAAATGTAAATAACAAGTGAAGGAAACAAGTCAAGGGTGCATCTAGTGCTACAATGCAGCTATGAAGCTGTAACAAGTTGGTAGTAAGTAGGGTAGACCATGATAGTAAGTAATAGAGTCATAAGAGGTGCAAATCACCAAAACTAACATGTTGTAATAATAGACCTTATAGTATGGATAGTACCAAGACACTGTTACACAGACTCCAGCAACTACTAGTCAGCATTTTTGACCAAAAATCTTGGCAACTACCAGGCAGCCAACCACCTGCATTATATCTAATGCTTAATAAGCATTACCAGGGGGGGTCTGAGAGGTATACCAGATATTTGGATGGGGGGTCATCAGACTTGATTGGCAAACACAGCCACCATTTTCAAAAATGGAATAGGGGTCAGAGTCATAGCCACAAGTCAGGGGAATCCAAAAATAGTCCTAAATTAGGAGTAGCCCTATCACAGGGGGAGTCATTACACCAGATTGGCAAACACAGCCACAATTTCCAAGAGAGGAAATAGGGGTTAAAGTCATAGCCACTGATCAGAGGAATCCATATATGGTCTTACATAAGCAGTTCATTAGTATTTGATGGAGCTACAGCCCAAATAATTTTTAAATGTGACACAAAAGAAAGAATAACCCCTATCTTGACTAGCAAAATTGCATAGCATTCATTAGGAAATGTGGTAGTATTCATTAGCACATGTCCAAACATCATTACACATGAACTCTGGGAGAGGCTGTCCTAAGAGCAGGACATAGTGGAGATCTTCAAGCAAGCATAATCTCAAAATTTTTGAAGAATTTGGTGAGTTCAAGATCTTGTAGAAAGGATCCTTGGAGTATTGATATTTCACTTCACACCCACAATCCATCTTGATGTGGATATGTGATCAGTAAGTACTCTAGGAAACAGGTTGCTCATGCTTAACCACATCCCCAACAATGTCTGCAATAGAAGAAGTCACAATTGTGAAGCAGAAGCAGATTGCAATTGGGAGTTTGAGTTTAGGGTGAGAACCCTCTGCAATGACAACAGCCACCAGGTGAGTGCCACTCACTGATAGCCCACCACTGATCTTGGTGACCAGTGCTACCCCACCACCCTTACTGTTAGTTTTGGTGATTTCCACCTCTTCTTATGACTCTATTACTTACTATCATGGTCTACCATACTTACTACCAACTTGTTCTAGCTTCATAACTGCATTGTAGCACTAGATGTGCCCTTGACTTGTTTCCTTCACTTGTTGTTTACATTTGTTTACCCATAAGCACACATACCCTGTAGAGTCCAGTGTTTCTCCTCTTCAGTTACTCACACTGGACTCCAGGCTCCTTCCCATCCACTGCCTTGAGTGTGAGGCAACATTCTACTGAGCTTAGTCAATTGGTGCAGTGGGGAAGTTCCAAGTGGCTGTACACAAAGAATTTAAACACCGCAACTTTAAGCAACCTCACACTCTCAGCAGTGGCTGGCAGATAACATTGGTAAACAATGTCAGCCACAGGGGAACAGGACAGCGGAGCATGAAACATATCCTCAGAAACTACATATACTGAATATAGGATTTAATTTCTAGTGAATAAAACTAATATTATTGGGGCTTGGCACTTGAAGCTCATTTGGAACACTTTGGCTATACTCGATGTACACGCGCACATGACATCAACAGCTCCTAACCAAGCCAGCCGAGATGGGGTACCTACTCTCTCTGAGATCCAACAGCGCACTCAACAAGTCTTCGGAGTGAGGCCATGTCTGTGGCAGCTCAAAGTGGCCGAAGCGTTGCTGAAAGGCGACAAAGATGTTGTCTGTACAGCAGGCACCGGGATGGGCAAGACTTTGGGCTTTTGGATGCCGCTGTTGTTTCATCCAGGGGGTATACAGATAGTTGTGACCCCACTGAATATGCTTGGAAGACAGAACGTGGACTCGCTTGCAAAAGCAGGCATAAAAGCTGTAGCCATAAGTTCGGAGACAGCAACTTCCAAAACCTTTGCAGTAAGTGACCCTTGGAAGCTATGGAACTCTTGTACTTACCATTCTGATTTTCAGGCCATCCGAGCACACGAGTATCGTGCAATTATAATCAGCCCAGAGCAGATGATGAAACCAGACGGAGAATTCGAGAAACTTCTCAAAAATCCACTCTTCTCGTCTCGCATAGTCAGCATCGTGATTGACGAAGCACATTGTCTTACCGAGTGGGGGGATTTCTGACCAGAGTACAAGGAACTTGGCCGACTTCGATATGTTATACCACGCTCTATCCCATTGATGATCGCATCTGCCACCCTCACTCCAGACATGCTGTTGAATGCCATTCACCTATTGAATATGCACCCAGACAAAATGATCACAATCCGGCGATCCAGTGACCGACCAAATATTAAGATCGGGGTAAGGAAAATCAAATATGCGCTGAATAGCTTTGCAGATCTCGCATTTTTGATACCCAAAGGTTGGAAGGAAGGGGACCCTCCTCCACCAAAGTTCTTGATCTTCTTTGATGACATTCAGGATGCCATCAATGCAGCGCACTACCTTTGACAACAACTTCCTCCTGCACTGCGGAACAAAATCAAATGGTTCAATTCTGATATGACAACATCGTACAAAGAGGACGAACTTAGTAATCTGATATCTGGGGAGACATGGGGGCTTTGCACTACAGATTCATTTGGGATGGTGAGGCATTGTGTTCGTATTGCAAAGTGCAGTCAAAACTCACTCTTCGGGTTGCAGGGTATGGATATTGCAGATATCATCCTTGTCATCCAGTGGCGGGCGACCTGTAAGCTTGCCACTCTTTGGCAGCAGTTTGGTCGTGCGGTGCAGAATAAAGCACTCTCTGGAACTGCACTGCTTTTCGCTGAGAAAGACCATTTTGATGACGAGCGAGCAGCAAAGGCTGCTCGCAAAGCCAATCGGAAGGCAACAGGAAAACGAGCAACAAGAGATGCTGGGCTGACTTTATTACACCCAGCAAAACGCAGGGCACTTGTCTCACCCGGACGGGCATCCCAGTCAGAACGACCTACCTCCATCGTGCCAGTTGCTGCTTCCCATGTTGATAGGAATGCTCACAAAGAGAGTTCCTCTGATGATGATGAATCTGATAGTCACATTGAAGAAGCAGGCGTTGAGGGACCGGCATGAAGTAGCACAAGTGGTGATGTGGGTGCCACTGAAAACATTGGAGTCAAGAATCTGCTTGAGGCAATGACAAGCGTCAGTCAATTGCGACGGGGGAAGCAGAGTGGATATACCGAGAAGCGTCGGAAGAAGGAGTTGGATGTGGGCATGGACTATTTAATCAATGTCAACAGTCATGTGAGATTTGGGTGCCATAGGAAGGTCTTCAGTATTTGTTTTGACAATGCCGCTGCTGGTGGGAACTTCATCCTTACTGCCACACAATATCCTCATTGTTATTGATTGCAGACTCGGACCACATTGATTGCAACAGGGATCAACCTGAAGGCTGTACTCATTGCCGTGTCACACTACCTTCCATCTGCTGTGACATCCACAATGCCGGTGACTTCATGTCTTACACCTCTGACTCCATTGCTAAACCTATGAGGGCACCTCAACGGTCTCGTCTCCCACAGTATACACATTGCAAACAGGATTTCTTGCTGATAGATGCATTGGAGGACTGGCATGAGATGAAGACGACCGTAGTTCATGGATGGACCTCTCTTCGCGACCTTGGGCCTTCACTCATCATGACCAATGCCACCCTTGAACGGATAGTTGACTGTGCACATCATCGTAAAATCTTATCAGTCCAAGATATGAGGAGGGAGACAGGTTGGTCAGGTGCTGATCAATTTGGCTTGGAGATCATTGCCATTATTCAGAAGCATGCTGCGCCACTCCCTTCACCATTCGTCTCATCACCGCTTCGTCCTGCGATAACAACTGCTCCTGATGCCACACGGTCTCACTCAACAGCTCCCAGTCTTGCCACCAATTCATCTCCTTGTCAACTCCAAATGCCTTTCTTCCCACTTGGCGCTGTAGCAAGTGTAGTGCTTGTGGTCAGGAGGGTCATAATTGTAAGATTTATTGGTCCCCAATGTCAGTGTCTTGATTTCCATTGTTTAGCCTGCAACCGGAATTGCCCAATGCACTCCTCAAACATGAACTCTCCGGACAAGGAAAATGTAAGCTGCCATTCCGTACCATCAAGGATTATATGTCATTTGTAACAGGCAAGTGCTGGAGTGTCCTAATACTACAACAACTCCATGACAACATCATCAAGTGCTGCTCTCCCCTCATTATCTTCTGTGTCAATTTCATCTGCATCACCCCCTCCCCCTCGAGCTACTAGCTTGTCCATCATTTCCCATCCTCTATCAACGAGGTTTGGGATCTGATACCGGCTCTTTCTACCCATCTGAACCTCATGCGGAGAATGTATGGCAAGCTTGTGACATAGTTTATTGAATGTTCCTGTCATATTAGGATTGCCATGTTTGGTTGTATAATGGGTGGTGTTGAAGTTTTTTTGTACCATTGCTTGAATGTTTCGGTATACTTGCACAAGTGGTGACTCAAGGAGGATGCGATCTACAGTATGGTTGGGTCCCTGGCCACCATTTTTTACCTAGATTGTGCCGTGGTTGTTGCACCATGGTTAGCCCTACACACTGGTGAGTGGAATCAATACTACCTTCGTAAACAGGTTGTTCAATTCAACAACCCAATCTACAGCTCGCCACTTCATATCCTGGCCAGTTGGATTGACTAATATATGGTAACGGATGGCATGCCTACATGTCAGAATATCATTCTTTGTTCCGCTACCAATCTGGATAATGCCAACTTACCGAAGACCTGAGGGATAGACAAAGTGTATGTTGAGCAGGAAATTCGTCATCTGTGATGCATACTTATGTTTTCCAGTTGCCCTCAAGATTGGGATCCAGCTCGTAATGCAAGTCTCGACCCGACCAATGTCTCCACTGTTCATGGCATAGGAGAGTTCTTCGTAAAGGAGGAAGTACTTGTTTAGGAGAAGGGCATTCTCATTCTGCAAGTCACGTTCCTTTGCAGGTCTGCAGCGCATGCGTCCCAGGTAAAGAGGAGCCACAAACGTCTGTGTGAGCTCATCTGCCAGTACCTTGAGCTCGTCAAGTGTTGGCTCTGAAGCTGCAAATGCTTCAAGGCAGGTAAAGTTCGGATTCTTCATCTTAACATATACCTTCCAGCAGTCCAACTGATGGCAGATCCCTGCATGTCCAATGAGTTGATGCATTCGCCAAAACCCTGGCTTTGAGCCATAAATACCGGTTTCCTTGGGTCGTAGTTGAGCAACATTGGACATGAGGCTGGTCTCGTCCTCTCTTGCATCAGTTGACTGTAGAAAGACCTGCCACATAGAATTGGCACAAGCCATCTTCAGGTGGAATAATCCAGGTATAAAGATGACATGCTGAAACCGGTTCCAAGGGGTGGACTCGATGGAACGTCAAAGCTGGGCAGCTTGCAGACGCTCGCCAGTTCCCAGATCTCTGTGCACTAAGACCACAAACTGTAAGATATCAGGTGAGCCACTCGTGACCTCTGGTTCTGACTCTGAGAGAAGGATAGGATCATGAACTCCGCCTTGTGCAAGAAGATCGACAACAGCTCGTATATTCCCACTAACAGTTGAGTTGTTGATATCCATGGCACGTGCCGCAATGATTGGTGTTTTCACTAACGGAATCTTCTCGATGCTTTCAGGTTCCTGGATTGATGATCGAAATTGTCGAAAGTACTGGGGCCTGTGAGTGCAGAGGTCATCAAGGAATTTCCATGAATTAAATTCATCACGACGTGTGAGGGAGTTGACAAGACGGACATCTGGATGAATCTGTAGTAAATCCATCCAGGTGCGTTTCGGAGGCAGGTCTTTCTCGTCAATGGTTGGGTTGATTGATGACATCCTCCACAGCACTTCTGAACATCTAAGGTCGTCCACTGTAACCCCATGTTGCAAAGGAAACAGCAAGCCTGAGGTAAGATGTTTGAGTGAGTCGTTTGACCTTTCCGCAGTTGGAACTTGAGATTTAAGGTCGACATCAAAATTGTCATATGCATATGATGCCAGGAGTGACTGACCGAGCTTTTGCAGTGAATTTCTTGACTCGAACAACAGCGATCGCACGGCCCCATTGATCGTATCAATGGATACTGAGATTCCAATTTGAGCAAGCATGTCGATTACTTTCTGTGGTGTGTGTGCAGATTGCAGAAACATTCCAATGATACTCTGCAAAGCATTGGATTTGCGGTTTGTGCTCTGCATCAGAATGCTAAGGATGGTGATCCGTTTCTGTTTTTCATCAGCGTTGTTCATCGACACACCAATGGGAAACTAACAATGACTTTAATCGCAGCAGAATGCCTCGCACGTCTCTCTTTCGGCGTCAATGGCGGGTTCAAACCCCCTTCACAGGTAAGCCCATCTATAAACCCTTCTAGATCAATCTCTTCGATCTCCTCCCAATAGTCGTCATCAGCTTCCGACAATCCTCCTTCAGTGTCTGTCGTCAATGTACCTCCCTCAGGGGTCCCCCCATTGAGCAAAACTCCAAGCAAACTCCACAGCCCCGGTGCCCGATCCTCCATGTCCCTCCCCATGTCCTCTAAATCGAACTCTTCAAGTTGCACAGTGGTGGCGTTCAAGGCACTGAAATGCCAGCCAGTATCAGCAGAGGTGATGGCTCGGATCTCTTTGAGGTATGTGTCCCATACAATAGATGTGCACCGATGCATGAGTTCATTCGAACTTGAAGGGTGCTTGATAAGGATATCAAAGATGTCGAGCGAGTGCTTCAGGACGTCTTCGACAATGTAATGGTCCCCATACCGCCGGCAAGTGAGTATTGTTGTCAAGAATTCAGATACAGTTAGCTGAGCATTCCGCAGGGCATGAAAGATAATGTTGAGACGTTGCTCCATTCCTTGTAGTCTTAGATTTCGGTGGCTCAACTTTCATGTCACTCAATTTCTGACGAGCGCGGATACTATTAAACCTATGTCAGAAAATAAACCCTACATTCGGTCTATGTAGTTCCAATAGATTAAATCAGTCTCCGGCACTGTGGCTGACATTGTTTACCAATGTTATCTGCCAGCCACTGCTGAGAGTGTGAGGTTGCTTAAAGTTGCAGTGTTTGAATTTGTGTGCATAGCCACTCGGAATTTTCCCCACCACTAGGATTTCGCCTCACACTCGAAGCAGTGGATGGGAAGGAGCCTGACTGGACTCTAGGTGCTGTATACCTCTCCACAACTGTCTATATCATTAGTTACTCACATTGGACTCTAGTCTGAACCTCATCTGAGCAGCTCAGCAGCACTTTGTGTGCTTCCAGCAAGTTTTGGCTTGAACACTTACTCCCACCACAATGAGGAGGATCAGCACCACCCACATCCCCCAGTGTTGTCAACAACACCACACACAACCATCATCAGCATAGCTCAAACATTGACAATGCCACCACCACCAGCATTGTTCAATGAGTTCAATGACAATGGACAGGTGGCCACCACAAACACAGATGATGGTGATGGTGGTGATGATGCAAGAATGTAGATGACCACAGTGCCTAACCACCACTGCAACAACCACTATGGCACTACTATTACAACCATAGAAGATACCAATGACAACACAAGCTGGCAGCTGATGCCACCATGAGCATGGGTGGCAACATTGCTGTATGGTGTAAGTGCCATTTTTGAGTGTTGTCTATTTCAACTGTATACAGATAGGCCAAATATCTACAACTGCTTAGGATGATATAGCTGGTGGCATGCATCCTCCTTCTGCATGGGCTGTCTTTGTCATTGCCAATCTATGCCTCAGTGTGTTCACTTCAACTGTGAGTACTTGAGTGATGTCATCATGCATCATTCTGACATAGGTGATGAGAATTGTGGATAATTTGTGCATTCTTCCTCAGCATCAGGGTGCAACTTTTCTGGCATCCTTGGTCTCAATGACAGCATTCAATCCATGCCCACAATAGGTGTTGTGCTTTTCCTGTCAAAATATTTGTCTATGGAGGACCTGAAAGGGCACACCATGTTGTTCCATGTGTGCTGCAGCACTGCTTGCACTGGGCACTTTGAACTGTTCAATGAAGAAAATGGCTTCTCCACCTTGCACAGCCATGACCTCCAAGCTCTCAACATTGAATTCCCCCCTCTACTTATAGCATAGGTCTGCATGTCCATAGGAATACCAGTATGCATAATGAGCCAACAATTATGACACCAATCTTTGGTATGTAGCAAGAATGACCAATTCAAGCAAACAACATTCAAGTGAACAGCATGAGCTGTTGGGCACTTTCCCCAATAATTGCTTACATTAGATTCAATGAATCTCATTTCACCAACAGAGCTGGTATACAACATGGCATTTGACATTGATTGTAAAGGGTGCAGATGCAACACAACTTGCTGTTTGCTTTCCCTCCCCCATGTCATCCAACAATATCTCTGACTAGTTTGAATTGTCTTCTTGGGAGCAATCTGCTGATGACATCCAATAAGATGGCCAGGGTGCAAGCACCTCTGCTTATGGGAACTTCAAGGAATTTGTCCATGCACCAGTTTCATCTACCTATTGGCAGGATGCCATGGCAAACCCCAGACCTCGTGGTGCTGACAACAAATCATCAGAGCTGGTACCTGCTCTTGTCAAATAGCCTGCTCCCATCAAAAACATGCTTACAGTATCACCATTGGACACCATATGTTATGACCATGACCAACTCTGGGTCTTATCTGGTTACTCTGGTCACATCACAGCAATAGTGAAGAAATGATGCAGAGAAAATACAGACTCCATAGTGTTAAGATAAACCACAATAGAGCACTTGTGCTCAGTGTCAGAGACTAAATTGAAGAGAAAGCTACATAGTACAGACCTTGTGCCCAGTGTCAGAGACTGAAGAGAAAGGACTCTGGGCACAAAGATTTCATGTCTACAAACAAAGCAAACAAGGAGAAACAAAGGAAAACACAAGCCACAAATCATGTGATCAACCTTGAAAGGAAATAGGTGAAGTAATCACTAAAAAGGTGTCCATAAGCACAACAAGAGGCACAAACACTCAATATCAACAAGAACTAACATACCTTCATCCTGAGCTCTCTCCCTGTTAGATGAATTGACACCTCTCTTTGGCCATGCAGGCTTTGTAGTGGTTTCCTTGGGTGTAGTGGGAGCATGGAGCACTATTCTGTTCAGATATTCCACAAGAGAGCACACTTGTGCCCAGTGTCAGAGACTGAATTATGAGGAGAGCGACAGAATACAAACCTTGTGCCCAGTGTCAGAGACTGAAGAGAAGAGACTTTGGGCATGAAAATTTCAAGTATACAAACAAAGCAAACAAGGAAAAACAGTGTAACACAAAAGCCACTGATCACCTGATCAACCTGGAAAGTAAATAGCTGAAGTAATCACTGAAAATGTGTCACATAGGACAATAAGAGGTGCACAAACACCCAATATCAACACATGTCACTACCATAGAGGCCTTCCCTTCTCCCATTGATAGGGATGAGCTTTGTTGGAGGCTCATCCAGGAGAGCACTGTCAAAGAACCCAAATTGGAAGTAGTTCTGGCAGAGGTAGAGAAGCAGCAAAGCACCAAAGAGAGGCTGCTAGATTATGTGCATTCACTTTCTAACACAGGCTGATCGCTGATCACTGTATTAGATCTGGGGGGCAGCTACCCAAGTCAGAGGGGAGCTCATTGCAAAAGCCAGAATGGCTGTCTCCACTACCTATGGCCTGCAAGGGGATTCACTGAAAGGGAATGCACTCTTTGATGTGCTCAAGTGGCTCATCCAGCAAGGAAAGTTAATCCACAGCAGGATTGACACAAAAGTAAGCCATCTGTTGTTTTTCTAGCAATCTTACTCAAATTGTGGGTCATGTAGACAATGACTTGTGATGAAACCAAACCCTGCAAGAATCCTATTTTTTCACAGCTCATCAAGATGCAGTGGTGGGGACCAAAGGGTGAGGGAAGGTGCCTTGGCTTGAACCCAGTGACTAGTGTATTTCTCAATGCTCCTATCTCCATGTTGCCACTCATAGCTACAGTGGTATGACATTCATATTTTACATTCAATGGTGTGCTACTACTAATGGCATCCCTCAGGTTGAATGCGTTCTCACTGGCTTGTTCTCAGGAGGTATGATAGACTTCAATGAAAATGTCTATTGAGGAAGGTGAGTGGGTCACCTTGTAGTGTTTGGCATGCATCAAAATCATATCACTTACTAGGTGGAACCACTGTTAGTTTTGGTGATTTCCACCTCTTCTTATGACTCTATTACTTACTATCATGGTCTACCCTACTTACTACCAACTTGTTTTAGCTTCATAGCTGCATTGTAGCACTAAATGCATCCTTGACTTGTTTCCTTGACTTGTTGTTTACACTTGTTTACTCAGAAGCACACATACCCTGTAGAGTCCAGTGTTTCTCCTCTTCAGTTACTCACACTGGACTCTAGTCTAGATCTTATCTGAGTAGCTCAGCAGCACTTTGTGCACTTCCAGCAAGTTTTGGCTTGAACAATCACTACATGAAGATGTTGTGGGAGTTCAAGATCAGGAGTCCCACGTACCTCCAAATGGTGCAAGAGGGCATCCAGCAGAGCATGGGGTGAGTATGAGATCACTGTATCAAGAACTCATTGATGATGAGGTTCACTCAGTGCAGAAGGTGTCACCACATCTCTACAACTTCTCTGGGCTGGAAGAAGCCACCAAAATGGAGCTGGAAGGTGGTGTAGCATAAATAAAGTTGGTTTGCCTTATCCTTGCAACTATTCTCTGTGCTACTCATTGTATATGAAACTCACAGTGAATGTTTGTTCTCGTTTGTTGCATTGATGTTTTCATATTTGTTGTTTTGAATGAATAATGTGTGCTATTTGTGTCTTTTTATTGAGTGAGTGCCAAGAAAAAATGAGCCAAAAATGGTACCAATCTGCCTATATATATATATATATATATATGGGTTTAGGTGCAGAGATTGCACTATATGATATAGCAGATATGGATGGATGCATGGCATCAGGAAAAACTGACTTTGCTAGTATAGCAATTATAATGCTATACAACACTATGAATGCTGTTATAATTTCAAAAGCAACTTGAGACAAGTCCCCAGGGACTTTTGGACTCCTCATTGTCCATGGAACAAGCAAGCATTTGATGGCCAGATAAATCACTACATTTAGTGTATTTAGTGTGTGAAAATATAAGTAGGTAATAACTTACCAGACACCACAATACATTTCCTTTTTCATGTTTGCCAGCCATGTTGGACAATTCTTCTCCAGGCACCATAACTTCATATAATAATATTGGTACTGTGGATGGAATTCTGCTGAGCTGAAGTTGTTGGGGCAGGTTGCCTTCACCTCAGTAATGTATGCTCTTAAAACACACTCAACCTAAATGTAAAAATCAAAACATGATTCTAGAATGGAATTTAAAATATACTGCTGCAGAAACAAGGTGAAAAGGGGGCTGGGAATGGTCTTGAAGGTGGAAGGATGTTTGACACCTTCCCCCTTTTTTCCAAACCATTGGTTCACTAGAAGCCCCTTGATGATTGGATGGCTGAATGGCTGTTGTTTGTCATGCATCCTAGCCTAAAAAAACACATTCACAACCAAGGGAGGCAAGGGGTAAAAACATTACTCTACCTGAATATTGAGCTCTCTATCCAGAAAAACACTAGTCTCTATAAGCCATTCAACAATGGAGGTAATATCCTGAGGCTTAAGGGTCCCAGGGATGGAATAACTGGAGGTGATGCATTGGTGGGCCTTTGCCACCAGCTCTCCTCTGATCTGGGATGTGGCACCCCACACCTAGAGTAAGGGTTAACAAATAGGATAGAATAACTAAGGGATACTCACATAGTTCACTGCCTTTTCTTTCAGGAGGGTATCCTGCCCGATCCTTACCAACTCATTCTCCAGGTCAACACTACCTTTAACCCCCTCTTGCAAACATGCCCAACTTCTCTCAATCTTGAAGGAGCCAGAGGGAAACCCATCAACAGTGGCTAAGTAAAGATGGAAGGTGGTATGACCACATGAAAGAACCTGTGCCATGAAGGGAGGGCAACCCTCAAGAGTAGTTTTGCAGGAGGGTGGTGTACTTTGTGTGATTCCTGATGTGGAAAAGACAGAGGGCTTGGGAGCTGCTAGACTTAGGCTTGATGTCATCCAGGACCATCTACACAGTTTTGGATTAGCGTATATCATGGAAAAGGGTAGGATATACCTTAGGCATATCAGCTTCCCCAGTAACATGTGTCCTGTCCTCTGTGGGATTTGAGTCATTTCATAATGAGAGATTGAGAATGCACCTTCTATATCATCTTGGAGTTCATAATTATCATCAACCTAACCCTCTTCCTCTGCATTCTCCTCCCCGTCATCCAGTACCTTGCCAAAATCCTCTTCATCTGTATCTAGATGTGGCCTCTTGGAGGAGCAGTGTTGTGTGACCAGGCCAAACTCATCATCTTGTTCTGAGTTTTCATCATCTGCATTTCCCTGGACAACCATGTGCATTTACAAGTTTCTGGTAAGTGAGGGCATGAAGAACTTAATGAGAGTTATGCACCCTGACTTTGGGCCTCCTGCTGGGTCCTCTTGGAAGCTTTGTCAGTCTGGGCAAACTTCTTCTGGAGACAGGTAAGCTGGGCCCTCAAGGCTTCAACATCTTCTTCATCACCAGCTGTAACCTTTTTCTTGCCTTTGTTGAGTGTGGAGGCCTTGGCAGTGGGGACTGAAGCTCAGGTAGACTTCCTAATACCTAAGGCCATGGAAAGAAGTTGGAGGGTGAACTGACAGGGGTGAAAAACATGCTGTGCTCAACTTTGTCATAATGGCATGAAAAATTACAACATGTTCAATTTGAGTATGTTTGTAGTGTCCTGCTATCTGCCCATCCATTGTGATCCTCCAACCACTTGGTCATCTCTTTGTCTGTGTGTAATACCAAGGATGCCCTCTCTCCAATGTAAGGTAGATTGAAATGAGTGATCTTCCATGAATGAAAGTTAATTTCATCACCAGACTCCAACTCCACCACCAAACCAGGCTCTAATAAAACGAGCTCACCACCAGTGAACTTCCCAACTGCAACCACCTTGCACAGATAGCTGTTGAGGGTGTCACAATGTGCCAAGGTTGCAACATTAATATTGACCACAAGTGAGCCCAAAGGATAGGCGGGGATGACAGAATGGTTTAAGAGAAGACTTGTGACTTCTTCAAGGGCCTTGTGTTTCTCAGGCAGCAAGAGCTCAAGCTGCCCACAACATCAGCCAAGAAGATAAGTCAGGCGTTAAGCTTACCATGTCTGAAGAAAACTCCAGGGGTTCCTTCAGGGCAGCCTTGACATTGTCATACAACCTCTGATAAATTTTCATCCCATTGGAGGTGTAGGGAATGAGCTGGGAATGGTTAGTTCTACCAATGTCACATCTTTCTACAAGTCTAGGTTGAAGGTCTTGCAGTGCCTGGTCCCCCTGAGCTAATACTTTTAAAATTTACTTTAAAGATAAGAGAAAGTACACACCCTGGTGACATGACAAGTGTAGTAAGCCAGGTGAACAGAATCATACCCAACATCCCCCTCCACTGAACTGTCCTTTGTGACAAAGATATCATGCTCAAAGCACATCTTGAGCCTATCTGGGAGCATGGATCTTAGATCCTCTGGCATTGCATATGAAACAAAAGCCAGTAGAGACCCAGCTGCCTCCCTCAGCAGTCCCATCCAAGCCCTCCTTTGACTGCGATTCTGGTCATCCTTGTCAAAAAGGGTGGGGTCACTCTTGTTCTGGGGAAGATGGGGGTCATAGCTTGTACAGATGACAACATGGCGATGACCTGGAGGAGGAACCTCACTGCAAACATTTCTCAATGTTTCATGACAAAACATTATAAAAAAATAGAAGAAAGAGATACTCTTTTATTTAGAATTTTGTTTAACAAAAAAGACAAATATCATACAGCATCATTTTTCTCATTCTTTGTGTCAAGACATGATTTGAGATCATTTCTTATGTTGGGAATATAAAAAATTTAATCTTTTTCCTCTGCCTGTCCCTTGCAAAACAAATAAAGAAAAGACAATGTAACTTTTCTCACAGCAAGCATTTTCAATTTTCTGGAGGGAAAAATTGAATCAAAAGATATTCTATTCTATAAAAATAA
>Ga0307518_10000663_pt1 | contig 25902 bp, 24 predicted proteins | sample 25_EM_MG_FD_203889 | JGI IMG/M metagenome (GOLD analysis project Ga0307518, IMG submission 203889) | Populus trichocarpa ectomycorrhiza microbial communities from riparian zone in the Pacific Northwest, United States - 25_EM | ecosystem: Host-associated > Plants > Roots > Unclassified | place... | reverse complement strand
ATGAAAGGCGAAACAACTTGTTTTTTTTTTTTTTGTCTTCAATCCCCCCCGCCCGCCCCCGCCCCAATTTCCGTCCCTCCCTTCCTTTTTTCCTTTAATTTTAACCGCATAAAAACAAATTAAAGAGTGCAATAAAACTAAAATAAACAAATAAATTTATCTATGAAATTCGCTAAAGATACTCATATATACTGCTACCACTAAAAAGCCCTAAATAAATCTCAAAAACATACGCAGTATCTTACCTCCACGACACTCCTTCAGATATTGAGTTCATAGCCAAAGAGGAGAGGCACAACGGCTGCGACACAGACCGAGCAGAAATTAAGAAGGAGAGATCCCCTCATTTTGAAGCTTGAAAGGAAGAGAATTTGAGAGAGAAATCAAAATGCAGAGAGGTTTGTGATTTGTGAAGCTAAGTGGGAAGGGAAAACAGTGAAGAGAAGTTTATATAGGAGTGGGAGAGGGAAAGATCTGGGCAATGCTGCGTGCACATAGGGCTAGCTGCCGGGTGCAATCCAACGAATAAATGCTCTTCCAGTCCTCTGCGCAGCTACCATCATTCAAATTCTTCCCTCAAGAGGTCCATAGTGCGTGACAATAAGGCTATGAAATGACCTGGTCTCTGTGTCACTCAACTTGCTTGACTTTGATGGCTTGGCTCTGTGTATATATGTTCTTAATTTCCTTTACGAGCAAAGGACAGATTCCCATGACCCATGTTGTTTTTTTTGCTTGGAATTAGATAGATATTAACGCGTTAAGGAATAGTCATTAGTAGATAATTATGACAGAAGCCAAATCTAATTAACAAGGCACGCCCTCTCCCCCTAATTGCCTTTCCTTCAAAGAATACAATGAATGAAATAGGTGACATGTTAACTACACTTGTCTACGAGTTCATACTGCATCCAGCCACCGGAAGCAAGCTAGGCCTGCAAGTGGAGCCGACGCTGCTGAGATATTCCAGCGAGGTCTCTGGTCCAAACCCATCTTGTGAAAAATACCTTTTATATTCTAATCAGCCTTATCTGGAAAAGAATTTTTTTTTTGTTTAATATAGGTGTCTGGGTCAGCTTGCGCGTACCTTGACTAATCCCTCAAGTTCTAAAATTAATAATCATATAAGCTTCTAATATTCATCATCTTCGAAAAAGAACTTAATTGGAAGGCTTGTACTCCTTTGAGTGAGACCATGTATATTTTAATCAAACCTCTTCTGAAAACGCAATTGTAGCAAAAGGTATTAGAATCGAAATCAATAGATGGTATAACTGAATTCTCGATTCAACGGTTGACGGTTTGAATATCAAATTAATTAAGTTTTATCGAATAAATTTTTATCCCATTTAATTTATAATTTTATCTAAAAAATCGATAAATCACTTTTTTAAAAGCAAAAGACGTTGCCATGCTCATCTCTCTCTCTCTTGTTAATTTTAATTTACCCGCATGATGTTTATGATAAATTTCGACTTCTCTTCATAAGATTTAAATTGGATCAGATTGGTAATTAATTGACTCTAAGAATGGATTATTAAAGCTGGAAACCTTTTCAGGTTTGCATAAAAAAAATTATAAACCTTTGAACTTGCACAGTATAATATTCTACCGTATCCAAAGCCCACATAACGATCCACTGTCTTCAAAAACCCAGAGCACAAAAAACCGCCAACAGTTTTTGTCAAACCCATCCTACAGTTCACCATCTTCTTATAAACACACACACACACACCCTTCCTTTCTTCTAACACAAACAAGCATCAAACCTTGGCCTTCACAAACAATCTTTTCCTACCCTTAGCTTGACCCTTTTTTGCCTATCAATGGCCGATGAAATGGGAGCACCGAAAGACCGCAAGATCTTGGTGGCTGTTGATGAGAGTGAGGAGAGCATGCATGCTCTTTCATGGTGTCTCGAGAATGTTTTGTTCTGTAGCAATTCTAAGGATACACTAATCCTCCTCTATGCTATCCCCCCCAGGGCTGTCTACCCGACTTTTGATAACACAGGTAACATTCTAAGAGAGAATTCACAGCATTGATACATCTTATTTCTTCAGTCTCGACTCTAAGAAACTCGTGTTTTCATGTTTGATTTTCAGGATACGTGTTTTCTTCTGATTTCCTGGCTATGATGCTGAAGTATAACAATGACGCGGCTGGTTTTGTTACAGAGAAGGCTAAAAGAAAGTGTAAAGAGCAAGTTCAAGATGTGAGTATCATCAGCATGTTTTTATATATAAAAAAATCTCAAGTTAGCGGAGGAAGCGTGCTTCGTTAAATATGATGACATTTGGTGGGACCAGGTTAAGGTGGAGACGAGAATAGAGCATGGTGATCCGAGGGATGTGATTTGCGCGGTGGCTGAGAAGTTGCATGTTGATGTGGTGGTTATGGGCAGCCATGGCCATGGCTTGATCAAGAGGTTGGTCCCATTTAATTCTCTCCTTTTTTTTTCTTTTTTTTAATTTCTGAGAATAAATTCTTAACTTGGGTTTTACCTTAGGGCATTTCTTGGAAGTGTGAGCAACCATTGTGTACAGAATGTGAAGTGTCCAGTTCTGATAGTGAAGAAGCCCAAGCCAGATTGTAGGAGTAAATGATACTCTATATATCACCTATCAGCCAGTATTCATGGATTTTATTTTATTCCTTCTATTTTTCTTTCGACTTTTCTCTCTTCATCTCTTCTCCTGTTGTATCTAGATGGGCCTGGTTGAAAAATGTAAGGGATTTTGCACATCCAGTGGGCCATAATAACCATTAGCAATGTGCAGATGCTAATTCTAGACCTAATCCAGTAATAATATTGGTACAGACCTCAGGGAAGATTTATGAAAAAAGAAGGGTAAGTGAACAAACAGAGAGAGAAAGGTAAAGAGCTTCTCAGCTGAGCATTTGTGGAACGTTCAAACTACTTTATGAATGTGATTATTAAAACACAACTCTCATTCATTCTCAAGGCTAAAAACGATCAGCCACGCAAGTTTTGCATGCATGCATTTCTCGACCCGTTCCTAGATGGAATCCTACAACTACGAATTATGAGGAGAAAAAAAATTACTAGCACTTGGAGCCAAGATGGATCTCTCCATGCCAAGTTGCTGGCAAGAGTGCTTCCTCATCACAGCTCATCCTGCGAAAGTGAAAAATGCAGAACTGATCAGTATAGTGACAAATAGGAGGCGTTGATTCGGTACAATGTCAGAGGAAAGAAAACCTACATGTACTTCTTCTTTGTCCTCGCCGTCCTTGTCTTCTTTAGTTTCGGCATCGGAATCTTCTCCTTCCACATCATCAGTCTCATCCTCATCCTCGGCCTGAAAATAGAGGGATGTTGACTTAGTGCTAGAAAAACAGAGTAATAACATGAGTTAGCAAGCAGTTTGTATGCTTACATCAGAACCTGCCGCATCTTCATTGGTTTCCTACAGTGATCAAAACACAAAAAGTCAGGAAAGAGTCATGAAATGTCAGAAAGAACGAAAGCAAGATGCAGCTTTCTAATGCAAAAGAGTACTCTTCTGAATGCCCCGCTTAACAAGAAGTCTAAAAACCACAGAAAACAGTAATTTAAGAGTTTTAACATACATAATGCATGATAAAACAGACGGAACAAACCATCTCAGAGCCCTTCATCCAACCCATCTAGAATAATTTCATTGAAGAAAAAAGGCCTGAATCTGAGCAGAAAAGCAACATACATCCTCCCCTAAATTACAAAATTTCCATAATTTCTTATGCAGCACAAGACCAAGAAAGTACCTCCTCATCCGCTTTCTTCTTCTCTGCCTCTTCAAATGCTGCCTTCTCAGCCTGCAAAGTTCAATAATGTCAATCTACGTCAAGAGAGAAGGCACAACTTTGGATGGTTTAATGAAAATGGGAAAAAACCACATACATCTTTCTGCTTTCCCCATGTTTCTTCAGCCAGCTGCTTTGCATACTCAGGGTCATCACTGACCAAGACATTATCAAACAAGGTTCCAGATTTCACCTGATATAAAACAATGGCATCAGTAACTTGAGAACAATTAGAACTTGACAATACAAATGGTGAGAAAGTTACCTGCCACAATTCAATGCCAACATATCTCAAGTTTGGGTAAACATAAAGTTCTGGATCATCCTTGAAATCTGTGAAACATTCACATTTAATCAATATAATATAGCTGGAACTTGAGGAGCATTTAAATGACATCCAACAAGAGCCAAAACAAACCTGGGTTGTCAATCTTTGGTGCCTTCCACTTGCCCTGGTAGTTGGGGTTCTTAATTTTCTGGAACAAGAGCAGAGTTATAAATACATGGTCCCCGAAAATTGACATCAAAAGCTTTCAATTTAAAACAAAGACACAAACCTTTGGCTTCCACGGGCCATTGTACTCAGGATTGGGAATGGTTGGGGCAGTCCACTCACCATCTTCCTCATCATCCCAGTCCTCAGGCTATAACATCAAACCACTTAGATTAGAAACTTTTTTTCTCAGAAATCAAGGATCCAAAGCACATTGATTGGAATTGCAGGAACTTCAATAACTACCTTTTTGGCATCAGGATCTGGAAGTTCTTTGGGAATGTCATCATAACCCTGCAAAAATAAATGAAGAAAATAAATAATCAAACATAAACCACAAATGACCAAATCAAATATACATTTTCCAAACACTAACTGCAGCTTAACATAAGTTATGAGCAAAGCAAAATAATGATTCGCTACCTCTGGCTTCTTGTCTTCAGGATCAGGAATATACTCCTTGTCATCCCAGTCTTCAGGCTGCCATCCAGTGAAGATGTTATATAGTCATCAAAACCAAAAAGCCAACTCCAAAAAAAAATAAAAAAAATAGTGTGCTAAATAATTACTTTCTTGGCCTCAGGATCCTTGATTTGCTTCGGCGGGAGAAGATCCCAGTCAGTGTACAAACTGCCAGTTTGCTTCTCTACATTGTCAATAAGGATACTGTATGTAGCATCAGGACGGATGATAAATGTGTAGACATGAGAGAGTTGGTCAGTCTCACAGGGAACTTCCTTCTTGATCAACTGGTTTGTTTCATTGTAGTTAAGAATGGCATGAACTTTCTTGGTGCTGTGTCCACAGATATCTGGTCCAAACATGATACTGCAGCAAACCGTAAAATGCCAAATCAGTCAATTTAGACATACACAACAACAGCAACAACAACAACAACAACAAAAAGAAGCCTGTTGGATTACAATTGGAAATCGAGCTAACCTGTACGGGGTATCACCACCAAATTTCTTCTGGTCAACTTCACCACTGAGCAACTTCAGGTAGCCACCACCACAATCAAGCTTTTGCTCATGCTTGACGGAGAATTGGAAAACAAGTGTCTGATCCTTGTTGCTGAATTCAGGGAACTCAGCTGAAATAGCATAGAACCTGTAGTCTTCACTTGTTTGGATACCTGCATCAACATGTCAATATTAAAAAAATCAGCCAAACACTACATACTTTGAAACACCAAAATTCAACAGAACTAAAAAAAAATACCTTTGTCATTAGGGTCTCCATTCCATTTTCCAGAAGTATGGTTCCAGACCCCGGCGGTGTTCTCATCTTTCTTCCAATCAGATACAACCCATCTATTCTCCCATCCATCTTCAGTTCCACACACAAAATCACAAAAACCACATTAGCAATCATAAAAATCACTCTAATCACACAATGCCAACACAAAATCAGAAACATACACAACAAACACAAGCTGATTACAATTCACCGATTATCCTAGCCATTTAAAAGTTAAACTTCACCATCCATATTCCCTCAAACCTCCCGATGCCGAAAACAATCAATGTCCATACGCCAAGAGACATCCAAAACAAGTCCGAAAACCACAACAGCACCTTTCCCTTCTTCATTATTTTTTTTCAAATTTCTAGCTCTAATTAAGCCACACCATCATCATAATAGAATCAGCTACTAAACAAAACCACAAAAACCTAGCAGATCTACGCAAAATTATTCCATTTCTAACCTCGATTACACTTTAATTAACCATTGCCACTCCAAAACCACCAGATTCACACATTAATAAAAACCATCCATCCTTCACTAATCAAATCGAGACCAAACAAGATCCACATGCGTACATGCATACGTAAATGCAAATGCATAGGGAAATACAGTAATCAAACACCGATCGTATCCAAATGCGAGGCAAAATCAACGATCTAGAAGAGATAACTGTATTAGATACGGTGACAGATACGGATACGTATAATTATACCTTCGAAGCGTTCTTCGAAGAAGACTTTAGCAGATGTGATCGCGAAGAGAGAAAAGAGAATCAGAGAGAGAGTTTTAGGGTTTCCCATTTCGACTGTTACAGTGAGAGTGTGATTTCTGACCGTATATTTATGGTGGTGTTTTCGTAAATGTCATGCGTGGAGTGAGGCAGTTACGTGGACGAATAGGAGAGTGACATGTAGGATTTGGAGTGTCATTGGGGTGAGGTGGGGGTGAGGGATTGGTAGGTTACAGCAAAGGTGGTGTGAGTTTTTGGTTAGTTGTTAGAGGTGAGTACGTGGCAGGTTGGGATTGGTGAATTGAGTTTAAGTGGGGCCGAGTGGGAGGGGTTTTGTGGTTTGGATTAAGGTGTGATTAATTATTAGATTATGCTTAATATGATTTAGTGAGGTTGCCATATAAACCATCCATTTGGATATTTAGGAAAGTTGATTAAGTTGTGATTAGTTTTCGAGTCAATTTTATATACTAAAATTAAATTAAATTTCTTAAGATAATATACCAAAACTCAATTAAAATATTCACAAAGAATTATCATATATTTTTAATCATAAAATCACAAAAAAAAACTTCAAAAGTATAATTTTCCCCTAATTTTCTCACATACATATAAAAAATTCATTCTTCAGATTTTTTTTTAAATTTAAACTTGAAAAAAATCTTTTTAATTTTAAAAATGAATAAAAAAGAGTGTACAGAATCTTAGTTTTTTTATTAAGGAATTTAAGCATCTCGTAATCTTGAAACTTCACATATGAAAATGTCAAGAATTGAAATAGGATCATGTTGAATCTAAATAAAACGTTTATGTTTCGTGAAATTCAAGGTTGTCTTGAAATTCAAACAAGGATCATTTCAAAGATAATCCAAGTGGCAGCAAGAGAGTGGTTCTCGTAGCATCAATTAGAGATTTAGTTTCCAAGAGCTTAAAAACAATTTTTGGTCAGCTTATGTGTAATCAATTTTTTTAAAAAAAATTCCAAACAATTTTAAAAACATATTTTTAAATCCACATCAACAATATAAAAGCAAGATTTTAATGTTGACATTGATATAACAATATAAATCCGCTTATAAATATCTATAAATAAATTTATTAATTCTATATTCAGGTTATTTAGCAAGTTTTTAAGTAACTTTGTTAAAATTTGAATGAAACTTTATTAATTTTTTTTGAAACAGCATAATCTTGAAAAAAAATAAAAAAGATTGAGCTGAGTCAACTCATTAATTTTTAAATTACTCATTTAATAAATAAATAAACATAAATAAATAAACAGATTAAATTATAAATAAGGTTGAGTTTAAAAAATACAAGACAAACCAAAGATGATGTACCAACTGCCAAATCCAACCCAAAAAGGCAATGGCAGGCCATGAAAGCACATAAAACAAGCAAAAGATAACTTTGGCAGGCCATGAAATCTATGCAAATTTGTAAAAGTTAGAGGCCGGTTCGTATATATATTTTTTATTAATATAAATATCCAGATCAACTTGCGTGTACTTGACTAATTTTAAAAGCTCTAAAGTTAACAAATAAATCATAAACTGGTAATTTCTAGAAAACAAATCTAAAACATTATCATTGAAAATAAGTGTATTACTTTATTTGCTGCCATGCTTGAATTGGAAGCCACTCAATGCTCATTGCATCGAGGGCAAAGAGTCAGCAATTCTCATTACAAAAATTTGCTGCTGAAGTTTCACATGTTTATCAATAAAATTGTTTTTTTTTCTAGACCAAACCATATAAAATTTATTAAAATTATATAATGTTTTGATTATTAATGTCCAAAGGACATTAACATGTTTAGTTAAAGTAATATAAAATAATTTTTTTTTTAGACAAATTCTTGAAAAAAAAAAATACTAAAATCATGTTTATTAGAACAATGCACCGCACTAAAAGCATAAAATTAAAGCTTTTAATGCGATGCACAAACGAGCTGTGAGAGTGAAAATTGACTAAACAGCCACACTTTTCAGAGGGCGAAAACACTATATTTATGGAGTAGCTTAGCAAGGATCACCAACATAAAGCAAGAAGTTAACGTTCACAAGAAACTTGCTTGATCATAGTGAAGAAAAAACTCAACATGTCTGTTTCCGACTCCTTCACATTTCGGAAACCATTACAATGAGAACTCATTTTAGAGATATTTGAACAGCAAACCTCCATGAGCCGCGAAGAATGGAGCAAACACCAGTGACTCAACTGCCATAAGCTTTATCAGGATGTTAAGTGATGGACCTGAAGTGTCCTTGAGGGGATCTCCAATTGTGTCACCAATGACAGCAGCTTTGTGTGCATCTGAACCCTTTGGACCTAACGATTTCGCATGCTCTGATACACCAGCCTAAACCACATTGCAATCCAGAATCAAGAACGGCATAGCTAAACTGTTTTGAAAACTGATATCAGCTACAAGAATGAAGGTTCTTACCTCTATGTATTTCTTGGCATTATCCCATGCCCCTCCAGTATTCGAAGCTGAAATGGCAACCTGGTAAGCATGAAAGACAAAAACTCTGCTTAGCTTAGAACACGGGCAAAGTTTTTTCTTATGATTCTATTGTAGCAACATTGCTCTGTCAGGAGGAATAAGCAGTAAGACACACCTGAACACCAGAAACAAGTGAACCAGCAAGAACACCAGCAAGAGTTTCGACTCCGAATAAGGTTCCGGTGATAAGTGGTGTAAGCATGACTAAGGCACCAGGTGGGATCATCTCCCTGAGGGAGGCATCAGTTGAAATTTTGACACAGTTTGCGTAGTCTGGTTTGGCTCTACCTTCCATAAGTCCTGGAATAGTTTTGAATTGTCGACGAACCTCTTCGACCATTTTGAGTGCTGCACTTCCTACACTCTTCATTGTCATGGCGGAGAACCAGTATGGGAGCATTGCCCCAACAATCAGCCCAATGAAGACCTTAGGGGTCAAGACATCGACAGTATTGATCCCAGCCCTGCTGACAAAGGCACCAAACAAAGCAAGGGAAACGAGAGCAGCTGATCCAATGGCAAAACCCTGGGACAGGCAGTTTGTCAGAATTTTTGTTTGTCTGACTCGAGACCATTAAGAGGTGGCAGGAGTCCTTATGGAAACGCCACGAGCCCACAGGTTAAAACATGGGCAACAAATCAAAGTGTCATTGGAATTTAGGCAATTAAAGGATTGGTTAGTAGCCCTACCTTGCCAATTGCAGCAGTGGTGTTGCCAGCAGCATCTAGAGCATCTGTTCTTTCACGTATCTTATGACTCATACCAGCCATTTCTGCAATGCCACCAGCATTATCACTTATGGGCCCATAAGCATCGATAGCAAGACCGGTAGCAATAGTACTGAGCATCCCCAACGCAGCCACAGCAATTCCATACATGGCAGCCAGGCTAAAGCTGACAAAAATAGCAATGGCAATGGAAAATATTGGAATGATGACAGATTTGTAGCCCAAAGCCAACCCAAAAATGACATTCGTCGCAGCACCTGTCCTGCAAGAATCTGCTACATCCTGCACTGGACTGCAGAATTCAACATATAAATCAATCCAAAACATTTATGGCAAGGGCATCCTGGAAAATCTTGAAACAATTGATAAATAGTATGTTTTTTTTTAACATCAGAATTTATAAGGAAATCCCTGGGTCACAGACTCTCAACCATTGCATGGCTTTCCCACTTTGGTGATGCCCTATCAATAAGAGAAGGGCAACTTGTTATACAGAGAGATTCTTTGAGAACATAACTAACCTGTAAGCATTGCTAGTGTAATACTCTGTTGTATATCCAATCACAAGTCCAGCCCACAAGCCAATGGCAACACAAAAGAAAAGGTGCCTGCAGTAATATGTAATTCAATCAAGAAAATGGAATGCTACAAAATGTTCCATGGGCAAAGGAAATAGACTTTTTTGGTGGGTAGCATACCAGTTCTTGACAACCTTCTCAGTTCCGAAATTGAAGATAGTGAATTCTGATGGCAAAGCAAAGAAGCTGACCATGGCAATCCCAACAGTCATGAGAATTGTCGAGACAACGAGTTGCCTCTTCAGTGATGGCTCGATTTCACTTACATCCTTGATCTTGAAGAGATCGGTTGCAAAAAGTGTAGTTATCAGGCAAACTACAATCCCAACTGAGCTTATAATCAGTGGAAAAGACATGGCTGTGTGGTCATGGTTAATACCAAAGGATGATATAGATGCAACAAAAAGTGCTGCACAGGATGATTCAGCATAAGATCCAAACAGGTCAGACCCCATCCCTGCAATGTCTCCTACATTGTCACCCACATTATCGGCAATAACCTGCATAGAAACCATAAATCCATTGCAACCAATCGAAGTAAATAGCACGAAGGATAAAACTTTGATCATGTAATTAGTTAAAGAGAGTGTTAAAGGGGTTCACGGAGATTACAGCTGGATTTCTTGGATCATCTTCAGGGATGTTTAGTTCAACTTTTCCAACAAGGTCAGCACCAACATCAGCTGCTTTTGTATATATTCCTCCTCCAACTCTTCCAAACAGTGCCATTGATGAACCTCCAAGGCCATAACCAGTAATGGACTCATAAAGTCCTTCCCAGTCATCTCCATAGTAGAGTTTGAATAAGAGGATGGAGATATAGAGCACCAAAAGACCATTCGCAGCAAGAAGGAAACCCATCACCGCCCCCGAACGAAAAGCTGTGACAAAGGCCTTTCCTACACCCTTCCTTGCTTCTAGAGTTGTCCTGGCATTGGCATAGGTTGCAATCTTCATGCCTAGGAATCCTGAGAGGACAGAAGTAAGAGCACCAAGCAAGAAAGCAACTGTGCTAAAGGCAGCATTGGCAAGAGCTGGTTTACAAAGACTCCCTTTGTTGTATGTGCAAGGTTCGCTTTTGGTGCTGAATCCCTTAACTGAACCAAGGAAGAGGAAAATAATGGCAGCAAAAACACACATGAAGACACTGAGGTACTTGTACTGAGTAAACAGGAATGACGTTGCCCCTGGAAACAGATCAGGTCAAATAAAGATCACAATTCTCCAAAAAGTTTCATCATCAATGCAAGAACATCAGAGGCAGCATCTTATACTCGTTTATGCACTTAACCAGAAGCACCAAAATCCATCAAAATATGGGTCAAACCTATGCACTTGAAATATAAACACTACCTGCATTCCGATGATTGGGAAATACTCTTTCCAATTCAAGTGTCAGCACTCAAAGTCAATAATTTTGAAGATTTCCTTCAGATAGGTTGAAGGGAAGGGAAGTGGGGATACATGCAAGAAAATAAAGATCACACAGGCAATCCAGAGAGGCAACAATAGGAACTTCAAGTTGTCAATCACAAAATACTAGTTTGTGATATCTTTAGCCTAAGATAATGGAACTCATCATCCTAAATCAGATCTGCTATCTTCACCAGATGATCATCAATGTTATTGGCCTGTAGTGTGCCATAGAATTTGCTAACTGACCATTGAACAACAAGTGGTCTGGCCATAATAAACAACTCAACAGAACAGACAAAACAGAATCACACACAAATAAAAGATACACGAGGAAGCATCAGAAAAATCAAAACCAAAAGGCATAACAGACAAGAAAACATGTATATTTTAACTCAGGAAAAAGAAAAGAAAACCAAGATAATATACCACAATGATAATCTTTCTTTATTTGGCCTTGCATCAAGGCATTTTCAGAGAGAGAGAGAGAGATTACCGACAGAAATAGCATTCTGGATTTCAGCACACTTGATAGAAGCCTCACGATTATCAACACCATCTTCTTCATCTTCAATCAACTTATCACTTAAACCGTTACTAGAATCGCCAGAAACCTTCACCTTAGACACCAAATACCACTGAAGCAAAGCAAAAATAATCCCAATCAAAGCAGCAACAGGTATCAAAACCTGCGTAAGACCTTCACTCAACATCCCCATTTCCAGATGGCTCACTAGCATTCACTTCCGACTCTTCAACAGTGAGAATTATACCAGCACAGATGCAGACAGAACAAGAACTTAGTTTTGAGCACTGCCCTATAAAACTACAGGCACAGAAAGTACATCATCCAGAAATATATTAATTGTCAGAATACTTGATTGGTCCTTGGAATCTGAAAAAGAAAGAGAACTGGTTGGTTTGATTGTCAGGTGAGTCAAAAGAGATTCATCTAAACCTTGGATTTTGTTAACCAGTTGTTTTGATTAACAGGTATAAAGTCTTGTCAGTTGTCACTATCTTTATCCTATGTGCTAGCTGCTGCTGTCAAGGATCATGTTTGCAGTCTTGTCACTTCGTAGATAAATATCTGCAACGCATCAAGGGATTGGATAAGCACAGAAAAATGACAGGATTAAAATCCCATTGGAGAACCAGGTTTACGGCTACCAGTTTTCCGAGACAATTTATTTAGAAATGGTCATGAATATAATTGTTAGTCAAGAAATGATGAAAATATCTTTTCTTGAAACTATAGTTAAACCAGTAGACTTAATAAATTTGTGATCGATAACTTAACTCGGTTTAGGTTTCGATTTTTATTCAATAAAATATCATATTGTTGTTTTAATTTTTATTCAAAACAATTAATTTTATATAAAAAATAAAAAAAAATCAATGAACCTGATATTATTATATTTCACCCGGATTTAATTAGATTAATTACTGGATTTAACAGTTTAATCCCCAACTCAATTCAAAAAATCAAACCAATCCAGGCCAGGTTTGATTTGACGGGTCATCTGATATTAATCTTGATGATTAAAGTAAACACTTCTATTGATTAAAGTAATCACATGTTGCTAATAAAAAATATTATATAGCAAGATAAACTTGCCATAGCATGCTCTCTCCTTTACAGCTTTTAATAAAAATCTAGCCTCTGGAATTCAACTGTTACGCCTACTGCTGTTTATACCAATCCACTGTAATTACATAGTAATTAAGTGCATCTAAGACTACCTAATTATTAAACCTTTTTCCCCATGGCCCTCCCTAATTCCTACATAAATCCAATGATATCTTGGTATTAAAAGAAACAATCATCTGGCATCAATCGCTGTTATTGTCACATTATTAACGGAAGATGCCCCAGCAGAGCTCATCAATTAATGACCTTGGTTCTGCCATGTTTCTGTCTGCAACAAAAGCAGTTTGCTAGGGTTCTGGGAGAGATACGCGGTCCTTTAAAATCATGGAGATGACATCAGACATTGTAGGCCGATCAGCAGGAATTTCTTGGACACAAAGGAGTCCTATGTTTATGTATCTCAACAGCATAGAAGTTGAAGGAGGATCTCCCAGGCTTGGATCCATCAAGTCCAAAGCTTTATTAGAATATTTCCATAACTTCCATGCCTATGGTATAACAACGCAAAGTTGCATCGTTAGGGTGGAGACTAGTGGGAAAGTAATCAAATAAATTCAAGCAGGAAGAAAAAGAAAAAGGGAGTATATGAAAGCTCCCCACATGTCCAAGAAGATGGAGGGAGTCGCTGTGGTAGAAACTAGTATTCTTCTTGCCGCTCACAATCTCCAGTACCAGCAACCCGAAGCTAAACACATCAGATTTTATTGAGAAGAGACCCTCCATAGCATATTCAGGGGACATATAGCCACTAAGATTTGAAAAGGTCAGCGCAGATCATGTAGGAGCAGCATGTCCTGGAAAACAGAATTTAAGAAACTTACTGTGCTCCAACGATCCTGTCGGTGTTAGCTTGAGTTTCATTGCCTCTGAAAATTCGAGCCATCCCGAAATCGGATATTTTCGGAATAGAATGTTGCCCTATTAAATGAACCAAAGTCCTTCTGAGAGTTTATTCAAACTATTTTAACATTTTTCTTAGGATAATCAGGATTTAAACAGGTCCGAATCCTCCCTCTCGAAGCTTATCTGAGAACTTTCCAGTTGCAACTAATACGCTCTCATAACTGAATAATGGCAATTCCATACTTTTATTCCATCTTTTCTTCCCACTGTCAACAGAGCTAGATTCATTGCTTGTTGAGCTAGGATCGGTATCGAAATCAAAGAGCAATAAATTGTGACTTGCATGTTCCTTCCCTGTTTAAGAAAAAAAAATTAAAAATGACTGAACACAATCACTTTTTTGAACACAATCACGCTCTCATAACTTTATATGGATAAAATTTTATGGCAAGTAATAACATAAAAAATACAAAGTTATTAGAATGATGACGATATTTTATGGTAATGCAAAAGTTGTAGTGGTGATAAAGGTTGGGGGGCGGGGGGGTGGTGATAGTGGAGGAGTGATAAGGTGATGGTGGTGCTAGCAATATGGTGATGGCAGCAGTAGCAACAAGGATGGTAGCAGCCATTGTGGTAGCAGTTTCGGCGGAGGTCCTAGCTGCAAGATAGTGGTGGTTAAAATTATTGTATGGTATTGTAAGTAGATTAGTGCCCTAAAATATTTTATACAACTTTATAAGGTGAAAATTATTTTCAATAAACAAATTAAGTTTAATGGTAGACTGGGAAACAAGTACATGAAAATCATCTAGCTCTTGCATTATCAAACATCTAATAAAGCATCCAAAAACCATCTAAGATTAACATATAAGAAAATCGCAATGGTCTTTTCAATTCTACAAAAACCCCATCAGAGACACAGGATTTTTCTTTCGTTTATCGAAGAACAACTTAACAGGAAAATCCTACTTCCAAACAGAGAATCTAGTATAAGGAAAGACAAAAACAAGCAAGCAGACTTAGTACTGTCAAATATCTAGTGGCAACTCCTTAATTTTGTTCCTTAATAAATGTAACCACACCAGGCAATTTTCAACATGACACCACCCCTTCTTCCGCAAAACCTGTTATTCAGGCCCTCTATGCAATCAGGGTGACGAGCTGCTTGGAAGGAAGGAAGGAAGGTATTGGACTGGCTGTGTCAGTGTTGGCCTGTTGGGCCTATTTAGCCCTACTCAACTGCTTCAAGCCTTCAGCTAAAGGGACAGCTTCATAATTTGACCACAATGCCTTTTCTTAGAAGTAAAAACAAGTACTAGCATTTAGTTGCAGGTAGAAGGGGACGATCGATTTCTTTTCTTCCCATGCTATTCTTGTTACTGCTTTCATCTCTTATGCCTGTTTGGTTACAGGGATTTCCAGCAGTTTCCACTGCAGGTGAGCTTTTCTAGCCCTGGCAACATCTAGTCTGAATGCTGATAGATATAAGCAATTGGTGTCTTGAAGAGTTTGTTTGGTGCACAGGCAGCAGTCGAGTTATCAACATCTGACGGGCTAATTATGTGGTGAATTTGTACTGAAAGGAAGATGAGTTTTTAATATATTTAAGATTTGAATTAAATGTGTTCTATGAATACTTGATTTGATGTTGTTCATGTTTCAATATAATGAAAATAATAGGAAAAACTGAAACAAACAATTGTACGATTCAAATCGGAGAACTTATACAAATAAGCTTGATCTACGTTCCATACTCATAGCTTCCTCTGATGAAGTAGCTTCATGTCCTTTAGACCTCTTGATGAAAAAACTATCTCCCATCTATCGCCGTTATTGTCATATTATTCGCGGAAGGTACCCCAGAAGATCTCATCAATGGTCTTTGTTCTGCCATGTTTCTGCCTGCAACAAAAGCAGGTTGCTTAGGTTCTGGGAGAGCCACGTGTTCGTTTACGATCATGGACATAACATCAGACATTGTAGGCCGATCAGAAGGACTTTCTTGGACACAAAGAAGCCCTATGTTTATGTATCTCAACAGCGTAGCAGTTGAAGGAGGATCTCCCAGGATTGGATCCATCAAGTCCAAAGCTTTTTTAGAATTCCATAACTTCCATGCCTATGGTATAACAGCGCAAATGCTGCATCGTTAGTGTGGAGACTAGGAAAGTAGTAAAATACAATTGAAGCAGGAAGAAAAAGAAATGAGAGTATATGAAAGCTCCCCACATGTCCAAGAAGATTGAGGGAGTCGCTGTGGTAGAAACTAGTATTCTTCTTGCCGCTTACAATCTCAAGTACCAGCACCCCGAAGCTAAACACATCAGATTTTATTGAGAAGAGGCCCTCCATAGCATATTCAGGGGACATATAGCCACTAAAAATTGGAAAGGTCAGTGCAGATCACGTTAAGAGTAGCTGGTACTGGAAAGTGGAATTCAAGAAACTTACTATGTTCCAACGATCCTGTTGGTGTTTGCTTGAGTTTCGTTGCCTCTGAAAATTCGAGCCATCCCGAAATCAGATATTTTTGGATTCATTTCACTATCTAATAGAATGTTGCTAGGCTTTAAATCCCTGTGAATGATTCGTAACCGTGAATATCTATGGAGATACAGAAGGCCTTGAGCAATTCCTTCGATTATCCGAATCCGTGTACCCCAATCTAAGATTTGTCCTCTGTTTGCATCTGTTTATAGTTTATACACAAATCTGTTATAAATTTCTTGAAGCATTTGAAAAGTTAATGAAATTAGAAAAGAACTAAATGCTGACCAAAGAGAAAGAAATCCAAGCTTTTATTTGGCATGCACTCATAGATTAGCATTTTTTCATCCCGTTCAATACAGGAACCTAATAGCCTGACAAGATTCCGGTGCTGGAGTTTGGCGATTAGAATTGTCTCATTTCTGAACTCCTCGAGCCCCTGCCCAGATCTTTCTGAAAGCCTCTTCACTGCTATTTCCAGTCCCTTAGGTAATTTGCCCTAATAAATGAACCAAGAGTCATTCTGAAAGCTCATTCAAACAATTTTAATTTTTTTTTTCTGAAAAGGATAGAATAATTATTTGAACGTAAATTACTTTATAAACAGGTCCAAATCCTCCCTCTCCAAGCTTGTCTGAGAATTGTCCAGTTGCAACTGATACGCTCTCATAACTGAACAATGGCAATTCCATATTCTTACTCCATCTATTCTTCCGATTGTCAACAGAGCTAGATTCTTTGTTAGTTGAGCTAGGATCGGTATCGAAATCAAAGAGCAATAAATCGTGACCTTTATATTCCTTCCCTGTTCAAGAAAAAATTAAAAATTACTGAACACAGTCACTTTGTTAAAATATCCAGCAATTCTGATTATATCAACCAAAAATGTAACCACTTCAGGTTATTATAATAACCACAATTTCCGACATTAAAAGGGATTCCAATTGTCAATTTCTGTCATGAAAAAAGAAACTTCGGTGTTTGTTTGGGGTTAGATATTTTACCCACAGACAACCTTTTACGTTTTGAACATTTTATATGAGAAGTTTTTCGGAGATGTGTTGGTTTACAGGAGACAAACACACGAAAATCAGATTTCAGTTAAATATTTTAGGCAGTCTTCAATTCAAAAACATGTCTTAACTCCAACAAAATTAACCTTATCATCTGCATACCCAACACATAATTACATAGGAGGGCTTTTTCTTACTTTTCATTACCAGTGTCATAACCTAATTTTTTATTCTTTTATTTTATTTTATTTTATTTAAAAAAATAATAAAATAAATGATGATAAAAAAATGAAAAAATAAATGAAATGAAGAAAATAAAAAATGAATGAAATAGAAAAAATAAAATGAATGCAGAATAAATCGAAATTTAGGTAAAGACAATATAAATTAGAAGTTTGAGAACTTAATTAAACTTTGAATTACTTCATTAATCAAATCAAAATCTTAATTGAATAATTAATAAGTTTGGGGACTTAATTCAACTAGAAATTAGTTTAATTAAATTAGGGGCTTAATTGAATAAATACTAAAATTTGGGACTGATTTGGGTCAAAATTAAACAAAATAAAAGTCCAAAAACTAAAGAGAAAAGAAGGGGGTACTATAGGGAGCTTAATTAATTTTTGCAGGAGTAATTTTGAAAACATTAAAAGTTAAAGATTCAATTAAAGACTGAATTGAAAAAGCCAGAAAGTAAGGACTTTTGCAGGGGTCCAATTACAATTTATCCAGGGGCTTGGTTACAAATTTTCATAAATGGAGTGACCAAAATGAAAATGGCCATTCGCATCCAGAACAACTGGAAGGAGAAACAGCAGCAAATCAACGGAAGCCTGCCAGCTGCCCCACGATGCCTGCCGTTACAAAGGCAAGAACGCATGGCATTCTCTGGCATTATAAAAGCCGGAGAAAGGGCATGACGAGGAGGGAGGGAAAAAGACACGAACAAGAAAAAAACGAAACGGAGAGAAAAACCAGAGAAGCACAGGATAGAGAGAGACTGACATTGTGTAACAAACAGGGCGAACCAACACGGAAACAGGGACGCAAAACACAAAAGAAAAGAAAATAGAGAGGAAACCAGAAGAACAAGCAAACACAGGAGACAAAGTAAACACAGACAGAACAAAAAGAGAAGAACGAATAACACAGAGACGAGACGAAGAGCAGGAGACAGACAAAAAACACAGGGAGCCGGGAAGAAGCAGAAAAGGAAGGAAACAAAAAAAGAGTGAGGCACAGGAAGAGAAGGCTAAGGAACAGAGGAGAGGGGAGGCCAATAGCAGAAAGACGAGCACTGATCTTCTTCCAGAACTCCAGCAACAAAACACCACCTCCAGGTAAGATCCTTTCGTTTCCCTCCCATAACGAGATGGTATATCCGAGCGCTGCCACGAACTTATAAAACAAATATACTTGATAGTGTTATAATTATAACCAGCACTAGATAAATAATAAAAACTAAAAGTGTGATGGAGCCAATATTTCATGATGGGAAAAAAAGTTATATTGGTGATCAAAAACTTAGAAACTGAACAAAATAATTGTTTTCTCTATATTTTTTAGCTTTTCTGTTAATAAAAAGAAAAAAAATTACAAAGCTAAATTCTCTTCCAACTTAATATTAAAAAAAAACCAACAAAGATAATCTTGGAAGCAAAAAAACCCATGAAGAAAAACGTTGTAGCAATTGACAATGTTTTGTGAGGAAAACTACAGTGCTTTCTCCAATAAAATCGATAAAGATAATTTTAGAAAAAATTATAAAAAAATCATTTAGAAAAATACTGTAGCAATTCACAGTGTTTTGTGAGAAAAACTACAACGCTTTCCCCATATGATTTAGCTTTATTGTAATTATAATTATTAACCAACTCAATATTAAAAAAAAATCGACAAAAATAATTTTAGAAAAAATCATAAAAAAATCATATGGGAAAACACTGCAACAATTCACAGTGTTTTAAAGAAAAAAAATTACAAAGCTAAATTCTCATTAAGCTCAATATTAAAAAAATAAAATCGACAGATACACTTTTAGAAAAAAAATAACAAAAAAAACACAGGGAAAAAAAACCATGTTGGAAACATTGTAGCAATTCATAATGTTTTGTGATGAAAGCTACAGTGCTTCTCCACATGATTTAGCCTTATTTGTAATGACTTGTAATTGTAATTTTCAACCAGCTCAATATTAAAAAAATAAAATTGACAAAGATAATTTTAAAAAAATCATAAGAAAAAAAACCATGTTGAGAGACACTCTAGCATGCATAGTGTTTTGTGAGGAAAGCTACAATGCTTTCTCCACATGATTAAGCTTTATTACAAAGTTAAATTCTAACCAGCTCAATATTAAAAAAATAAAATTGACAAAAAAAATTTTGAAAAAAAAAATATTACAAAAAAAGAAAATACAAAAGAAAATGGAAAAAAACCATGTGTGAAAAAACACTATGGCAATTCACAGTAATTTGCGAGTAAAGTTAAAGTGTTTTTCTCACATATTGTAACTGTAATTTTTAACCAGCTCAATATTAAAAAATAAAATCGAAAAAGTTAATTTCAGAGAAAATCATCAAAAAACAAAACAACAAAAAACCATGCGGAGAAACACTGTAAGCAATCAACAATGTTTGCAAAAAAAAAATTACAAAACTAAATTCTTAATCAGCTTAATATTAAAAAAAAAATCAACAAATAAATTATGAAAAATCAAAAAAGAAAAAATAAAAACTATGTGGAAAAACGTCGTAGCAATTCACAGTATTTTAAAGGAAAAAAAATTAGAAAGCGAAATTTTTAACCAGCTCAATATTAAAAAAGTAAAATCGACAAAGATAATTTTGAAAAACAATAAACAAAAAAAAGGGAAAGTTGGAAAAAAAGAAAAGTCAATTTGGAAAAAAAAGGAAAAAAGGAGAAATTTGGAAAAAAAAGATGAAAAAATAAACGATAAAGTAAAAAAAAGAAAAGAGGAATGCACTGTGGATTAATATTGTAATCCACAATGTATTGGGTGTGGGTGAATAGTGAATTCTCCCCACCCTTTAGCTTTTTACTCAATTGTAATTCCTAACCAGTTTAATATCAAAAAAATAAAATTGACAAAGACAATTTTAGAAAAAAAATAAAAAAAACTATGTGGGAAAAAACACTGTAGCAATCCACAGTAATTTGCGAGGAAAGCTACAGTGCTTCCCTCACATATTGTAAATGTAATTTTTAACCAGCTCAATATTAAAAAATAAAATAAAAAAAGATAATTTTGGAGAAAATCATAAAAAACAAACAAAAAAAAACCATGTGGAGAAAAACTGTAGCAATCAACAATGTTTTAAAGAAAAAAATTACAAAACTAAATTCTCAATCAGCTTAATATTGAAAAAATAAAATCGACAAATATAATTTGGAAAAATAAAAGAATAAAATAGAAAAACCATGTGCAAAAACACCATAACAAACCACAGTATTTTAAAGGAAAAAAATTACAAAGCAAAATTTTTAACCAGCTCAATACTAAAAAACTAAAATTGACAAAGATAATTTTAGAAAAAAATACAAAAAAAGTGAAAAAGTGCAAAAAAAGAAGAAGGAAGAAAAGCACTGTGGATTACTGTTGTAATCCATAGTGATTTAGGTGTGGGGGAACAGTGATTCCCCCACACCATTTAGATATTGTTAATTACCCTGTTACTGTGCAAAGCATGCGTGAATAATTCACTGTGGGTCAATGGTTTGTGCCAGTGACCAGCTGGGCCGGACTTATATAAGTGAGCAGGTTGGGTTGGCTAAGTCCAGCCCATGCGGGCTGAGCTGGACTCAGCCTAAAAAAAAAGTTGAGGCCAGGTTGGGTTGGCTAAGTCCAGCCCATGCGAGCTGAGCTGGACTCGGCCTAAAAAAAAAGTTGAGGCCAGGCTGGTCATGGGCTTCAGCCCATTCAGACCAATTTGTTTTGGGTCAAGGATATGTTTTTTAAAACACTTTCTTATGCCAATCTTCTTTATTTTATTAATTTGTTTTGATATTCGGTCAAATAAGCTTTTTTTTATATTAGAAAATTCTAAAAAAATTTGTGGATCTTTTTGAATTTATTTGTAGGTCCCTCGAGTATTTTTTTTCCTAACAATTTCATTATATATTTAATTTGTGGATTTTTACTGTGAAATGCGAATTTGGTATGCGATCCATACCTGATTTTTTTTTTACAAAAATAATAACAAAAAATATGTATTTCTTGTTTTCAATTCAAATTTTACTGGTTTATTCACTGATGCCGGAGTCAGGAATACTATATTTTTTTGGCTACGTAATATTTACCAATATCAGAGTTGAAAATATCCATAATTGAATATTTGTTGATGCCAGAATCAGAAATAATATAAGCAGACCATCGGTAATATAGTATACAAACCCTTATTAAATTAAAAAATAATTTTTATTGATGAATTAAGATTTTTAGTGACTATAATTAAGTGAAGAATCTTCAAAAAAGACTTTTTTCTCTAAAAAGTAAAATGTCAAAAACATGTTCTTTTGTCCAAATTAAATTTTTAAAAGTTACCATATCGATACGATAATCAGTAACTTCAAGATTTAATAAAATTAAGTCTACCAGCAGACAACAGAAATTAAAGAAAGAACCAGGATGTACCTCTGTGTATGAGCTTTCCTTTGCTCAGACATCTGAAGTACATGAAGAGGCCGAAGGTAATCAGAGTAGTTGGAATAGCCACAGCCAAGGTTGTCCGTATTGTCCTTTTGATATTACCTACTTGTAAATATAGATCAAATGTTACCAAATCATAAACCAACACCTGTACACTGGATTAAAAAGTTTTTTTTTTTGTAGAAAAAATGGAAAGATAGGTTATGTATCTCACTTTTTTCGACAGGGAACACTGCGTCCGCGTTTTTATGTGAAAATACAAGACCGTGATTTTGTCAAAAATGGTTTCTCGTCATTTATTGGATCATACTGTCTATATGTACAAAGCCATACCTGTTCCGTTACCAATCTGAAGTTCAAGCTCAGAAGCAGCAAGTCTGACGTAAATTTCTTCTCCAGCCCTCCCAGCAGCAATCGCTGACTGTTTTAAGTTCATAAGATCTCCTTCCCATAACAAACACCCACCGTTATTATTATCGGCATAAGCCACGCAAGAACAAATTTCTATGCAATCCAATCTACATCTTTCAGCACTCTCTTTCTGATATGTTTTTGAATTTGCAGGTAATGTCAGATACGAAATCTTTAGGAATCCATCTTCCTTTCCAACACTTCTCTTATTTTCACACTGCAAAGGAGATTTCCTAACACAACCACTTGACCAATCATTTTGCACTAATGGTTCAAAACCTTTCAGGCATTCACAATCATAGCTTGCTGAATTTTCATTAAAGACTTCAAAAGCCCCGCATAAACCATAAACATCAACTTGGTCTGGTTGAGACCATAAAGGAAACCAACCCCTAAAATCTCCCAACCATACGAGTTGTTGCATCTGTCCTGAAACATCAATCACGGTTCTTGAAAGAATTGAGGTATTGCACACAGAATAGGTGAAATAGCTTTCATTTTCATTTGATACATGACTAAACTTTAAAATATTGTTCAATCTCATCTCAGGCACCAAGGCAAATATTTCTCCATTCCAATCACCACTGCTCCAATACCTGTGTGACCTGTTCCACTCTATGAAAAGCTGACTGCTTCCATTTGGGTCGATCCCAATCGAGAACATACCTGGTGCAGGATCTTCTGAGTTTTTCCAGGAAATAAGCCGCTGCACTTGCCCAGTGTGCTTGTTGATTCCAAGCTTTCCACCAGGTAGCCATGTGTCAGTTGGATAATCGAAACTCTGCCAATATATGGTAGGTGGATTTGAGCCATCTCTTACGACAAAGTTTCCATCATCAAGAAGTACTGCTTCTGCTGTACTAGCATTCGACATTGAAGATGCAAGAGCTGTTGACCAAACTGTTTTGGTGGAATTCATCAGCAAGACAAGATTGCCATCAGCTGACAATTCAAGCTTCGATGAATCTGGGTCGTTTGAAGGGCTCTCCCTGTTTGCTACCCAAACATTTATCGTATTTCCGAAGTTCTTATACCATATTCCCAGGTAAATGTTTGCTGAAGTGCCTGGCTTGAAGAAACGGAGTTCAAAAGCGCCGTTTTGAGATATTAGGGTCTCGCTTGCAGAGAGAGATTGGCCAACCAAAAGGGTATCACCTACAATGGAGAAGCAAGTCCTATGGGAAACGAATAGCAACAACAGCACAAAGAGCAAAAAACGTGGCTTTGTCTCAACACACATCCTTTCTAATTCGTGGGATTAAGGGTGAAAGAGCTGTGACTGAGCATGAATCAGAGAACGAGGAAGGGAAAAAACAAGAAATCCCCTGTCAATTCATCAACTATATGATAATGCTCTAGATCTCTTGTCATATTGTAGCTGTCAGCTCTTACCAATAATTTTCCAAATTGACTTGGACTTTCCTTTTCTCGTTATCCTCTCCAATTAGAGGCTATGCCATTTGTTTTTTGAGTCATGTAATATTGAAATGTGGGTTGAATTGTCAAATTACAGTAAAAATATCAATAATATAAGGCATTGAAGAAAGAGAAATTTAGATTTTTTGAAATCTACAACTTAAAATGGAAATTTCTATACAATATATTTTTGTTTATTGTTTTTACTTATATTAATTGAAATTCATGCTCTAGATTCAGTTTCATATGCGTACTATATGCTCTTAGTTTTTTTTTATATATAAAATAAATCATTGGTGCTTTGGAGTGTTTTTATTTTATTTTAAAAATTGTATCGAGAAAGAGTAGAAAAAGAGAGAGGGGGTGTTCAATAATAAGGTGCATGTTTATTTTTAAGGCTAAAATAATATTTTTAAAAATTAATTTTTTTTGCTTGAAGTTATTTTTTATTATTATTTTGATGTGTTGGTATCCAAAATAATTTTTATAAAATAAAAATATTATATTAATGTATTTTCGAGTAAAAAATAATTTTAAAAACAATTATTAATTTTATTTTTCTCATTGTCTATTTTAATTTATTACTCTTTTTTTTTTTAAGAGGATTTGTTCACTAAACAATTACCACAGTAATAGTAGACTTCAAATGTCTATTAATAATTAATAAAGTTTAATTGTATTAATTCTTTGGGTGCATATTAGGATTTAGGACTATTATTAATTATAGTCCATTTCAAAGTCAAAGATGAATACATATTGTAGTCTATATTTGGTGAGAAATTTCAAAGAAGATAAATCTTTCTAAAATTCAAAACAGGACCAACCCATCACACACTCACTTTTGAATAAAACTTTACGTGGAATATATATCTGAAATACAGCAGGAAGGAAAAATGCAAAACGGCGCGTACGTAAACGGCACGTATGTTTCTTGGTCATGCTAAGAAAAAAATCGACACTTTCTTTACCATTACAAGTTATTATTTTCTTTCTTTTGAAAAGCAAATTTACTGTCAAATTTAGCTGATGCCAGTTCGGAGAATCCATCAAAATCCCACTGTAGCTTCTGCATTATCAAATATATAATATAAATGCATCCAAAAACTATCTAAGGTTAACATATATATAAGAAAATCAATTGTATAAAACCCCATCAGACAGAATTTCTCTTTTGATGAATGAGCGATTTTCATTTATCAAAGAACGACTTAACAGGAAATCAAGTTCTACTCACAGACAAAGAGAATCTTGTATAAGTTTCAGATCTCCTCCTTAAGATAATGACCTAAAAAGACAATGCCAGCTGGTGGGACAATATTTATATATGACCACGAAAGCTCCATTTCTGAAGACGCCCTCAGGATTTTGGTGAGTCTAAAGAAGGGTTCTGAGGGAAGGAAGCGGGGGGGTTCGAGGTGAAGAGAAGGGCATTTGTGTGTGTTTTGTTAGTAAAAAAAGATGCCAAAAAGTTGATAAAACGATGAAGTGTGCCTTTATGCATAATAAAACGATGTCTTCTGAGGACTGTTGACACTTCTTTTGGCCTTCAGTAAACCCTGAAAAGTTAATGATTATTTACAGGAAAATGAAATGTATGTATTGCAAATGAGATGAGAGGAAACATAAAAGAAACATAATAATAGAAAATAGCAACGGAATTAATGATTTGTAATTGTTTACATCCAAATATCGTGTGAGTTCATTACCACCAGTATAGCTGAAATTCAATTTATTATATTTTAGTCAAATCGATAATCTATTTAAAATCGAAGATAAACTAGATCTTAATTCGGCTGTGCCTTAATAAAAACTAAATAATTTCTTATTATTTCTGAAATCTAAGAAGACCACTGACAAATTAATAATCCAAAGTCTTTATTCTTTAGATCTCTATGAAGTAGC
>Ga0307518_10000662_pt1 | contig 25905 bp, 21 predicted proteins | sample 25_EM_MG_FD_203889 | JGI IMG/M metagenome (GOLD analysis project Ga0307518, IMG submission 203889) | Populus trichocarpa ectomycorrhiza microbial communities from riparian zone in the Pacific Northwest, United States - 25_EM | ecosystem: Host-associated > Plants > Roots > Unclassified | place... | reverse complement strand
CATGAAATAACAGAAGCACAGATAATTCATCAGTTAGTTCCAAATGATACTGCGATCAAACAAGCAGAAGACCAAGAAAAATAATCTCCGACAGATAAGATGTTTTATATTTTTGATTCTATACCAAAAACAATATGCCTTCTCAATACAGCATGTAGGGAAGGGAGGAGGAGAAAAATTGCAGCGTAAGGGTATATAAGTCAGGATTGAGGCATGGTGATCCACACATACTATTGAAAAGTATAGTAAAAAAAACAATAGAAAGTTACTAGCATACTAAATCAAGCATTTATAAATAAGAAAATAAACTAATGAGAAAATAAACAAATTTCTCTGGCAACAATTGAGAGCATAAGAAAGTTAGAAATAGAAGAGTTTAACAAAATTTCCACACAAGGAAACTAGTAATTTAAACTGAGTTAACTGATGTCTCATCAGAAGTGGTATAAGAAAACAGCTGAATACTATTAGGAGAAAATTATGTCCTAATGTTAGAAGCATTAAACTAATTGGGGGGGAAAATGCAGGAACTTGAGACTTCTTAAAGAATATTCCCTCAAATTTTTCCCATTTCCTCTCCTTCCACTTACTCCCCATCTAATAATGAAAATGCTCTCCAGGCAACTAGAATCCAACCACTTCTAAGGCCCTCCTTCAACTAGCAAGTAAATCCATCAATAAACAATTCCAAGGTTGATATCTTTTAGCAACTGAATAATGCAAACAAAAACAATCACTCCTTTGGACCAAAAACAATTCGTTCTCTTTCCAGTTTAAATGATGCTATAAACACAAAAATCAAACCACCGCTGAAGTGCATATCAAGAATATTTCCATAGTTACCACCACTTGCTGCTCGAACAGAAAAAAAATTGCTTGATTGGAACCTGACACTTAGGACTACTATCTTACCTACCTCACCTTATAGAATCACTAAACTAATGATAGACCTGATAGACAGTAATATCAATATTCGTGCATTTCCATGCATCTTGAAGAATTTTCATTGAGAATGATTAGCAAGACAGAAATAATGTCGACCACTATCAATATCATGGTACAATGACTTGTTATGAGGCTTGGATGCAATGCCCTGATGAAAACTTCTTGTGAGGGAACTGGCATTTTAGCACTCAAAAGGAATTTGGTTCATGATTATTTTTGGCCTAGCACAAACCTTTCAGCTGATAAAAAACTGGTTAAAAACCTCACTTTCACCAAATAATACAGAAGATGCTCATCTGTTCACCTACTTAACACAGACACGCTTTTCACTTACCAACTTCAAAAGATCACCAACATCAGGATCGTTGTTAATTTTTTCTGCTACAGCATTGCAGAGTTTGATGATCTTCCTGGCAATTTCATAACCAGGAGCAGCTTTCCCTCCAATTATGCAGACACGGGGGACAACCTTTGTCCTGTCACTCTTCTCCATATTCTGCAACAAAATTAGAATAACATAAGCAACCTATATCCAAATATCATAAAATCATGGTAAAACCAATCCTCAACATCTGGAGGAGTACTATTCATGTAAAATAAGCATGAGCTCTCTGTCATGAATCATGTAAACCAGGAAAACTGGTTCTAACATGACTTGTTTTAACCAGGCCATAACTAACAGAAAACAAAGTCCAAATTGTTGACACACTAAAATATTGTCCAGTTGCTCTTATGCCATGTATGGACCAAACCCAGAAAGAGTTAACTGCTGAAGCTCATGCGTTTTAGTTATAGCTTATAGCAGCAAGGCGATGGGAGAGGCAGACATCGGGGCCTCATTTTTAGAGACCGCAAGTGTTCTAATAGATTTAACTGAAGATAATGGCTTCTTTTGCCCAAGTAGATTCCATTCACCTTTATACAGTCATATCGATGGACGATGCCAAGTATATTGAGTAACTGTCTTTTATACTCGTGTATTCGCTTTATCTGCACATCAAACATTGCACTTACACTGACCTGCAATGAAAATGTATGCTGTTAATGTAAGATCCCATGCAAGCTTCTATAAGAAATTAATCTTTACATGTAATAAAAGGCACAGTTAGGAGGTAAATTTTTGAAGAGACTAAAATGCCTTTTTTTATTTTTTATTGTGAATCTGTGGTTTTTTTTTTCAATAAATAAATCAAGAATCCTAAAATAGCTAAAACTGTTTTTTTATCATGCGTGTTTTGTTTTTGTTTTTCTATTTTCTATTTGCCTATGATAACAATCCTAATCCTATAAGATTTATTTTTTTTCAGGGTATAAAAAGATTCCTTTCCCAAAACTCAGAGTTATAATTAGATAAGAATTCTATTCAATATACAAAAACAATATAATTATATTTTTATAAAAACAATACTTTGAATATAATTTAAAAAATCAGTATTTGTCTTTGTTATCAAGGTACTTAATATTTTTCTTTGTATATTTCTCTTTATTGTTTTCTCAATCTTGTTTATTATAATTTCATCTTGGTATATTTGCCTTCTTTTAATGGTTGCTTGTTATAATTTGATTATACTATATTTAATTTTAATTCTTACATATTAAAGATCATATAATGGTTGCTTACTTTCATAAATTGAATTATGTCTTTGAGATATTATTATACATGATCATTGAAAATAAGATGCATGTGGTAGAAATATTTGTTAAGGAGGGGAAATTTTTTCATTGGCAAGAAAAAAACAATTATGGGAGATGATGTATTTTTATTTAGACCTATATGAAAAGATAAAAAAAAGAAGTAATGATTAAAGGAGAAAGCTCAAGAAATTAATCCGGCAGTTGCCCCTCCTTTTCGTAACCTAGCTTCGCAGCTGTACACTAGAGAACTTAAACATTACTCTTACAAGGCTATACAATTCATACCTTCACGATAGTCCCATTATCAACATTGGCAAAGGTAAAACTTTTGTGATTGGGGGGCAATGAATATAGGTGAATATATATTATGCATATAAATCAAAATTAACATAATTTTTAGGAATTTCTAATTAAACAAATAAATCACTATATATACTAATTGAAAACTTCTTCTTAATATTTATTGTGAGGATGCTTTGTTCATATTTGTTTCATAAAAGAAATGGTACTAATTAGCTTTACAATTAAAAGCATAGCTAAGAAATCAATTTATTTTAATAAAACAGATTAAATCATGTATTGGAGAAAGGAGCAGACTTAAGAGATGATAATAGCACTCTAAATTTCTAATTTTATAAATATAATCAATAAAGAGGGAGAGAGAAGAATTTAAGGGTAAGTTTGAAAAGAAAATTAAAAAAAAAGGAGTAACATGAAAAATAAATAAAGAATCCGATCCACATAACAAAACTCAAAGTATATATCTTGATTTCCTTTTTTCGTTAGAAAGTTACCTAGATTGCTTTGAATGTGTTTGCAAGATTGAAACAAACTATAAACAAAATACAAGAATTAAAAGAAAGTATTCAAGTATAATAAAAAAAATATTAAAATCTGATTTTTTTTATTTAACTTAAATCAATTCAAATAATTTGTATTTGTATTCTAAGAAATTATAATTATAGAATCCAAAATCTCTAACATTGACTTCGACCCTAACTTTTAGGAAATCTTTTGGCTTTAATTCAACATGCAGGCTTTTGTATAAATTGATACCACATTTTTCACATCCTGTATTAACTCTTCATTTGTTTTTTAGATAATAATAATAGAAGCTAAATTAATTACTTGCATTAATCTTTTCTTAATTAGTTACTAGCATAATATTTGTATTAAAACAAATACTATTATGTTAAATTGTTCCATCTTTTTATTAGTTGGCAATTCTTAACAAGCAAAATTATTGAAATGAAGCAAGTTTGTGTTTATGTTTGTATGCAAAAATGGAAAAGAAAACAGAGATAAAAATGTTCACTCTTTCCTTAAAAGATAAAAGAAAAGAAAAGGAGTAAGAGTAATTATAATGATAATTAACAGAATAAATTACCTTTTCATTTGAAATTAACATTAACCTTTTATTTATTCCTAAAATATATACTATATTTATATATAGACAAATGAATTTTAATATACAGTTATATGTTAAGTTTTTTTTTTCTTATATCTAAGTGATTTATTTACATCCCTCCAAAACAAAGGTAGTTATAAATATTTACTTATATTATTGTGTAAGCAAAATTATATCACTTATATCCCTAAGATTTAATTAAATATATATATATATATATATATATATAAATTGTTATTTTTTTATGCAAAATTATATCACTTCCGACTTGACAAGATGATTAATGTCACGCATATATTACTTTTGCCTATATGGTATCATTGATTCTTCTTCAGCTTTTGTTATTGCAAATTAGCAATGTTGTAATAGAAAAATGTGCAATACAAAGTGATGTAGGATGACACATCTAAAAAGAAATTGTTACTTGAACATGAATGCATAACAAACCTAAAATTCCAATCTTAAGAAATCACTTTTTAACTTAACATAAGAAAAGGAGTTTGAAAATATGAGATTAAACCAAATGCATGCAAAATGTTTTAAAATTTTAGACTTTAGAAATCTCATGAATTGATAGGGTTCATCTAGATTCCATTAATATTTTTTTGAAAATTGATTTTGCATTTTGTTTATTGGTTCATGTGAGTTACAATATTCAAGTTATTTAATTTATGTTTCGAGATTTCATTCCATCAATATATTTTATCAAAGACACAATGAAATATTGAATCATACTCCTCCTTATAACAAACAACGACATAGAGTTACTTGATTTATGATATAGCATAGGTTATTAATTGTTTAAATTAATAGCAAAGTTAAATTTATAAAAGATCATTTAATAAATAATTTGAATAAATAATTTGAATATAGTATTTTGTTTATTTAATTGAAAAGGAAGGTTAAAATTTCATATTATTATCACTTACTCATAAAACAAAATAACTTCATTAAAGAATTGATAAGAAATCTGATGACATTTTTTTTATATAACAACACTAAGGATGTTATTGAATTAAAGATAATTTAATTAATTTTTTAGTTTATTGCATTATTTTCATACATAACATCGATTTTAGTTATTTGATACCAAGATATCCTTTTAGAAAGACATTTTAAAATAACAAACAAAAATTAAAATCATCTAATCACGTGTAGGCCACGGCAACGCCCATGCAAAAAAAGTAGTCTTCTAAAAAGAGACAAGGAAACACAAAACCTAAAAAATTCCTGTAAAGGTTTCGTTTCAAACCTTGACCCCACTCATTGCTTCAATGTACTCTGCAAGTCTCATTTTGTTAACCTTCCTAACCTACAAGAATAAGAATATCACAAATAAATCCATATGTAAAAGATTATTTCATAGTAACTGCATGCATAAAGTTACCATCCTCCATTCTTCATGTAGATCTGCATTGGCTGCTTGTTCTTGCAAACCAGCTAATAAGTCCACATCACGGATCCAAGCTTCTGTTCCAAGCCACTTTGAGATAAGAGCACTTAAACTTGGATTGCTCACAACAATCCAGCGACGCTGAGATATAAACATTAATACCTTGAAATCCTTTCCAGTATAAAGGTAAGTATGATGGCAGCACCCAAGCAAAGAAAAAGGTTTGAGTAAATAAGTGAATCAAAGGTGATAATTAAGTTAACCTGTGTTACTCCATTTGTCTTGTAATCAAATTTATGAGGCCACAGCTCATAGAAGTCCTGCAAAGAAGTTTCTGAGAGTCAGAGGCCTCAATGAATATCTAACATGTTTAGATTTCAAACAAGTGAAGTTTACCTTGAATACTCTTGTTTTTAGCAATTCTGAATGCACTCTAGAAACTCCATTCACAGTATGAGAGCAAACAATTGCTAGGTTTGCCATTCGAATACTCTGTCAAACAATACGGTTGATTCTCAGCTGTCACAACAACTTTACAATTCACCACCAGGCTATGCATATAGAAGAGAAGTGAAAACTACCAAAAAAAGAACAAAAAGATTTCACTACCAAACCACCCAAAATGGTAAAAGAGTCCCCAAGGCATCAATCTTACCTTCAGTATCTCATTTTGCACAAAAATACATGTGCGCAGAGATAAAAAAAGAATATGAGATGATGAGAGAGAGAAAGAAAGGAAATACACGGCTCTTTATTTCAAACACAAATCATGTTCTATTTCCTAGCAACACACGCTCTTTAACAGCACATTTTTCTTCACAACATGACAAGAATAAGAAAATGTTTTACATGTAACCATAAAAGAAAACATAAGAAAAGGTAGCTAATGCAGAAATATGAGCCAAAATAAAACATGAAGAGTATGTCAGTGATGTTAAAAAAGAATTAAAATTTGGCCAATATAGAAGAGATTAAAACTTTGGGTGGTTTTGCAAAGTACCTTAATAGCACCATCTTCAACGATTGACATCCTAGAAAGTCGATCATAATCCAAACCAATTTTCTTCTTCAGCTCTTCAATGTAATCAAAATTTATATCGTATATAATCTGAAAAATAAGAAATTACTAAAAAATATTCAAAAAAAGGTGGAGAATATTTTAATAATCTATAATTGCAATCTTTAGCAGATTGATTTTGTAGTATAGAAATGGTTACAGAAACAATCATGATTAATATATGAGGTTGCTAAGGGATTCTGGCATGAGCTGCTGGAAATAAGAAATTCAAGTTGAGTATATACAATTAATGGCTAGCCAAACTTGTTTTCTGGACGTTCTGAAAATGATTATAGAATCCAATTCATGTAAGAGGGGGGGAAAACAATTAAACAATCATCTAGGAAAACCCACTTGTAAATGGCGTGGTAGAAGACTTTCCAGCAGATCAACAGGGACCTTTTCCAGTCCTTCAGGTAATACTGTATGAGTTGTGAAAGAAAAAATCTTGCACACAATGTCCCATGCTCTATTCCAATCCAAGTGCTCTTCATCAACAAGCACTCTCATAACCTCAGCTATTGCAAGAGAAGGGTGAGTATCATTCAGCTGTAGAGCAACCTATATAAGTGGCAAGGCAAAGTCAGACCAATGGAGACAAGTTTTAGTGCAAGTTTTATGGAAGAAAGCAAATGCAAAACTTTCCATCTTCATACCACGGAGCAGCCCATGTGTCAATTTACATGTAATTAACCATTCATAATGAATCGAGAAGTTGACAATGGTTTAATCATCTTAATTTAGAACAAACTCCATAAATGAAACGAGTAAAATCTCTGAAATCTAAGGCTTCAATGCAAAATAAAAGCCACATGTATCTGTTATCTGGTCAAGTTTGTCTTAAAATAAATGTTTGTGGACATTTAAACTACATATGTGTTAGTGTGAAGGTGCAGGCGCTCACGGGCGTATGGTGTGCTCTAGAAAAGGACACCACAAGAAAATCAATAATTACCAAAAAAAAATTTGTTTCTTTGTAGTTCAGCATAAAACAGTGCCTAAGAACGGTCTAAGCAAGCTAAAAAATTTGGTTGTCAGAAAACTAATTTTTTGCATATATCAAAAACTAATGAGCAAAACCTTCTCATGAAAGTCATCAAAGTTACTGTGAGAATCCTTGAACCTCCGAATGATGTCTTGCAATGATGCAGAGACAAAGAAATATTGTTGTTTTAACCGTAGTTCCTTCCCCTGCAAGAGAGTAGCTCAACCAATGAAAACCCATTGCAAGACAGATAAAAACATCTTTCATCAAAGATAATAAGATGCCTCAAAACTGGAAAAAAGAAAAGGAAATAATAATTCAAAAAGGATGTGAGCCTGCGCATAGGAAAAAACAGAGCAATTGAAAAAACAACACGTAAACCACCAATGATTAAGTGCAAGTATCTGATTAAAGATATTTGTGCTATCCCCTTTTCATCAATGTGAAATTGGCCTCCAAAGAAATCAAATTGCTTTAAAATACAGGCACTACAAACAGAGGATAAAGAAACAACATAATAGGACAGTGAAATTCAATATACACATGCTATTATGAGCCAAGAAAAAAGGAAAAACAATACCTGATATGAACGGTCATCAGGGAATAGAACACTACTTATAGTTTCAGCCCTCTGTCTATTGACAACAGCATTAATATAGTCTCCGGTGTTATAAGACTCCTGCAAATGACATGGGTTTCAGATAAAGGCTTAAGAATCTTTCAGGTTTTATTATAAAAAAAAAAAAAGTGACTCGGCAAGAGAGAATTAAAAATTGAAAAAAACAAAACAAAAACATAGTGACCATTTCCTTTTCTGCAGAAGTAAAATGTTTACCAATGCTATTTTATACTCAGCAAATGAGGATGCAAGATTATTATTTTTTTTGTTGGAAAAAATTTACCTGAACTAAAGTGTTATTTTAAAAATCAAGTTAATATTCTTTTTCTGTCAATTGATCTACACCAGAATATATCACATGTTTTAACTGTAAAATCAAATGACACGTAGGAAGGATAGATATTCAACTTAATCAAGATTACCATATCAATTTGATCACTTGGTTTAGCAGCCCAGAGGCGAAGAGTAATAGTATTCCTTGTTCCATGACCAGGTATTGGATTGTCATAAGCTACAGCTTCAACCTGCCAAAATGGAACCAAACTATTATGCTATAAGTTAAATTCAGGAAAGTCAGCATAAATGTGCTATCATTTAAAAAAATGCAACTCATCCAATTTCAAATAGATATATGAAGCATCCAAACCTAATAAAAGTCAAGTAACATAAAAAGATGAAAATGAACCATGCAGTCTTGAGTACATGAAGATATTACAATACCGTTTCTCCAGGGAGCCAAACTTTACGTTTTCCTCCATTGAAATTTTCATCTTCCACAGTCCCATAGAACTAATCCATCCAAAAAGAACACAAGTAGATAGTTGATAGATAAGTTCAAGGTAGAAGGATGGTACAGTGGTAATGCAACATAAACAATAACGAATGAAGCAACTTGATTGAGATAGAAATAGGAAAGTACTTGCAAACCTTCACAGGATAAGTTACATGAACTCGTTCTATCTCCCAAGGATTTCCAAAATTCAACCAATAATCAGGCTGCTCATGTTGATAGCCATCCAGTATGACCTGGCGAAACAGCCCATATTGATAGCGCAGTCCATAACTGCAAAAATGATATGTGTTCCAGAAAATCAATTAACATCTTCCTGTATATGAAACAAAAAATAGTCAAAGAATAGTTATTTAATGGTGTTAAAGCTTTTGCTAGTGTTAGTTAGGTTAGCCGATAAAGTCACCTAGCAACATACCAAGTGTCAGTGGATGAATCCCACTCACACAATCTCAATAGATTTGAGATAAGCAAGGCCAAAATCATGGCAATACAGCTGCGTTCAACTTTGGAAATGTTTTAAAGCTTCAGAGAGTTGATGATCACTGTAAGCAAGTAAAAAAGGTTCTTACAAGGAGAATCACAGAGTAGAGAAATACCCCCATGCAGGATAGTCCATTGTTGCTAGAGAATCCATTTGACATGCTGAAAGACGAGCAAGACCACCATTACCCAGAGCAGCATCTCCTTCCTTGAAACATCAGCGCAGAACCAAAAAAAAAAAACGATTTATGATTAGAAAAGCGTCACTATGTGAATTTAAAAAGTTAAAGAACACCCTTCACTGTTTCAAGGCATGAATTAACTTTATTGGATATTTAAAACATCCCTTAATAATGAGTATCTAAAATATTGTAATTGCTGTATTGACTGAATTCAAATCCACAGTCCACCACAGAAATCCAAAAATCTAACTTGGATCAGTTTCTTCAAGGAAAAGTAAATTACTAGCTAAATCAATGTGCTCCCACCAAAGTGTAGAAAAGTATATGCCAAACCAACCTGCTCTGCCAAAACTTCAAACTCAAAACCGAGCTCTTTCAAAGCATCCGCATACTGGTCCCGGATGCCAAGGTTGATGGCACTATTTGACAAGGAACGTCCTAATATTCCAATATACACTGGGTGAATCGTAATTCAAATTCAACAGCAAGCGTTTCAGAAGCAAAAAATGTAACTAAAAATTAAAACTCCAACACGGGAAAAACACAGATGAATAATAAAGCAGGGAAGCCAGTGAAATCCTATTACAATATTGAAAAACTAAAAAATCAAACTTCACAGAAAGCTCAAGATTCACATACAAGATGATCAACTTGCCAACTTTCCTCCAGCACGATAATATTACAAAACAACAGAAGCTAAGAACACCAGAAAGAGCTCCAACATGATATATTACAACACAACAGAAGCTAAGAACACCAAAAATAAATCACATATAGTAACAAAACACATCAATACCCATAAGAAACTCCATCGACAAGAAGTATATGCGCTTAGGATCTTTCTTCTTGAAATGTAGTTGTGTATCATGCCATCTTTCAATCAACCGATCCCTTACACTATGCGCTAAAGCCTACACATTTCACCATTCCAAAAGTCAAATTCACAACAATAATCACTCCAAAAAGAAATTACGAATTACTATTAAAAACAAAATCAATCAGTGATCCCAGAGTTCACTCTCTCCGTGTCTCGCCTGCAAGTGGGACCCACCAAAATAACCAACCATGGACCCACTTGCGTGGCAGAGAGCCTGAGTTCCCGCCAAAATTCAAAAGAGCCGTTATTTACCAACCGTAAAAATAAAAAGACACCGTTACCAAAAAAACAGAATTAAAAAGACTAATAATGATAGGCATAATAATCAATTAATTAATTACCTGATAAGCTTCAAAATCATCAAAACTAAACCTTGACCTAGCAACAGTATATTCAACATGATCCAAGATGTCTTTTTGTAAACTACTCGGGTCGGATTTTAAAAACCGATCCATTAACCCAAACATATTCTCCACTCCCACTCTCGTCTCTCCTCCTCTTAATCCACCACTTCTCCTAACCACAACTCCTTTCCCTGTACTACTACTAGACCCCACCTTGACCTCTCCAGCTCCACCATCAATCGCATCAAACAACGCTTTCTTAATCTTCTCCAAACTTTGATCATCCTCAATTCGGTTACCATGTGAATCAGAGACATAAAACGTCTTGATAAAGCACTCTCCTCCACCTCCGCCGCCGCCTTCATCGAATTCGACGGTGGCTTTTTCGATACGGAGGCCGAGGATTTTGAAGACGCGCGTGATTACCTGGAGGAGACCGATTCGATTGCGAGCGCGGATTACAATTGCGGTAGTGTGAGGATCGGAGGGGTCGTTGTTGTTGATTTCGATAGTTGCGGTGGTGGTGGTGGAGAGCGACTGATTGGTGGAAGCGAGTGTACGGGAAGTAATATGGGAGGTAACATGGAGGAGTGCCGTGGAAAAGGAGAGTTTGTTAGTGGAAACAAAAAACGCAGAGGAAGGAGAGGCGGCGGCGGTTGTTGATGGAAATGTGAGTTTTGATTGATAAAGAGGGACTGGAATTGCAGACATTTTACTTCTTCTTTTTGCACAAGTTTGCAGTTTTTGGTTGGGTGAGACGGTGAGTGAGTGAGTGAGTATATAGGGTACTGGGTGAGTGAGTTGTGGAGGAGGAGGATGTTCAGAGACTAGAGTTGGATATTTTTAAAATAAAGGGCAGTTAAGTCATAAAGATACACACGTGCAACTTATAAGGGATTGATTTGATTTTCGTGGTTTGAATCTCGAGAGTAATGACAAAGAGAGAGAGGGAGAGCTTTTGCAACTTTTCCAGATCCAAGAAAGAAAAGTGAGAAAATAAAGGTGTCTTTGGAGTCCGGTTAAACTGTTCTTTAAAAGTTTCTAAAAATTTTAAAATTAACTTTTTAAATATTTTTAAATTATCTTGATGTTTTTATATTAAAAATAAATTATAAAAAATATTATTTTAATATATTTCTAATTAAAAAAACATTTATTATTATTGTTTTTTTCAATTTATGTCATGCTTAAATAAAGGATGCCATTAGATCTCCCGTGTCATGCTCGATATTAACTCTAGCTCTGATACCAGGACCAGGAGCAGCTCCTCATTAGCCTTTCTTTTTTACTTGATTAAAGAGAAAATTCCCTAGGAGAAGAAAAAGAAAAAGAGTAACGTGAATTTGCTTTATTGACAAATTTCTGGTAGACAAAACACCATTTAAATAGAATCAAAAGGATGAGAAAACTCATTTTCAGGGCACTTGTACAAATACAATCCACTGCCTCCCTAACAATAATGAATTACAACGCGGATCTACCTAATTACTTTCTACCTCTTCTTTCTGCTATGTATTGCCCTATATATGTAGAGAGGAATGGAGAGGGGCAATTCACTTTCTTACTTCCCCTATTATACATAAATTTCTGGTTGCCAGTCAAGCTGCATGACAAAAAAACTTTAATGCAGCTCAATATATGACTATCGCAAGCGCATCAGCAATCCCTTGAATATCAATGTGCTTCAGTCACTGTACTCATCTGAATCTGCATAGTCTAGGCCTTCATCATTCTTCACCCGATTGGCTTCTCGGTCTGACCCGTCACTCATTTCTATGTCCCCCTCTGAATCATCATCTCCCATTGCTGCAATGCCATTAGATGCATCTCCATCATCATCACTCACTTCCATTGAATTCCTGTTCCACCCATTGGAAGTGCCATTGAAACCTGGCTCCCAATTTCCTTGCTCATATACCTCTTCTTCAACATCATCGTCAGATTCTGCTTCTTCCATACTGTTGCTATTATCATCACCCACCACATTCAGACTGCCCTTTTTAGCACTCCAATCCTCATCATCCAGGTTTCTGAATGACTTGACATAGCTGTTGCGGGCAGCTGTTTTTTTAGACAGGTAGCTCACGGGGGCAGCAACCGTGTTGGTCATCCGACCAAGCAATGGCTCCTTGGCAACCGTCTTTTCCACTCTCCTCATCCGACCAAGCAATGGCTCCTTGGCAACCGTCTTTTCCACTCTCCTCTTCCTAACTGTCCGACGGCCCCGACTAGATGCTTGCAAATTTGTTTTTCTACCCTGTTGCCTTGGACCTTGATTCAAATTCTGAATTCCCCTAGAAGAACTTTGCCTGCCTGTATCAGATTTTAAACCAGGTACTCTTCTCTGCCACTTTGTAGCAAGTCCTTGATCACGCCCCCCTCGTCCACGTTTATAATTGCTACGCTTACCACGTAGATCAACAATCTCTTCTTTATTGTGCTCTTCTAGCTTTACATCTTTTATTTCGACCTCTTCATTCTTAAAGTCAGAATATCTTGATGGAAGTTTCTGCATGAGAAAAACCAGGTGCATAATCATAATCAAAATCAAAATAAAAATCAAAACATCTTTCCTATCAGTGATCACCTGAAATTTTCTAAAGTGCCACTGGCAGATTCTCTCCTCTTTTTTAACTAAATGTGTGGCCCCAACTTGCCCATAAAAGGCAATCATTCCAAGCATGGGCTTGAAACTACTCTTCCCCCAACCAAGTATATGGGTATAAACAGCCTCAGAACATGTGGGATTATAACTTCCCTTTAAAACACTCGAACGACCAACCCTTTTAGGCTTTTTGCAAGAGTTTGCACTCGATATAAACTTGGAATAAAAAAAGAAGGAAAGAAAGAAAGTGATGCCAACCCACCTCCCCCTCTCCCTCTCAAACACACACACGGGAGCGCACGCGCACATAGACAATTGCAGTAAATGAAACAGAAAAAGATCAAAAGAGGAGGGAAAAACTAACTGACCATGTATACTTTGACTGACTTGTCTGTAGAGGGTTCAGGTTTCTCATTCTTTACATAAATAATAGATGCATCTAGCTCGAAAAGCCTCAGGGCCACAGCTGCACTGGTTTTTGGCATCCATGGAAGTAGAGAAACTGATCCCAGACTAGCAGAATCACGTGCTGCACTTCCTGATGATGCAGAGGGGCCCAATAATTCCTTAGTCGTCTCAAAATTTGATGACAATCTCTCTCTTTTTATGGCACTCTCGAACACAGTCAATCTCTGCGATATGAACTGTAAAATAAGCAAAAACATCCCACCATACACACAAGACAGAAACATGACACTAGGCACGTAAAATGCTTGTTGTGCTACTGGCTTGGTACAAATCATAACAGGCTACTAGCTTGGTACAAATCATAAGATGGGCACATCCACAGGCACACTTGTCCACGTAGGAGCACATTAGCACAAAGAAAATTTTAATCCATGCAGATATATTGAAATCCATGGTCTTTTATAGCCTCCCGGGACAGAACTTCAGCAAGACGATAACAGGGCAACAGCCTTTTTGGGTCTATTATACCATGTCATGACTTTATTATCGCAAAATGTGATTGTGTACTGCATTAAGGAGCAATGAATGCATGAAAATAATGCCACAATGGAAACGGGAGAAAATCAATATACATGATTCTTCTATATATCAAAACCAGGTTCAGATTATATGCGAGGAAGTAACAAACAGTGGTACATACCTCCAAAGATGAAGCCTGCATATCCATGAAATATTTGAAAAAAACAAAACAGTGTTGGAATAACAGTATGTTTTCTCTGAGAAAATGAATGAAAAAATGCTTCCCCCACCCCATCATTAACAGAATAAAACAACAGTAATAGAAGCAACAAAACAAATCTAAGATCATCACTATTTAAAATAAATTGATTTGGCATTACATATTTATGCCAGAAATGGAGCAGGAAAAACACAGATTTAGCATAGGGGTGTGTGTGTGTGTGTGTGTGTGCAAGTAAAATTTTAGCGATGTGTAAGATGTTGAGAACCTGTAGGAGCTCCTCAGTTGATGATGACATTATCAACTTCACAACCCAGTCCTTCCTGCAGATTTCCATCCAAAATGACTCAAGAGCTTCCTGTGGAACAGATACCTGCCAACTCAAAAGTGAAAATATATGGGTCAACATGATTAGAAGTTATCAATGCTTAGAACCCAGAATCTTAAGAAAATATTTTCCTCGTATTTTTTTAATTGATAGAGAGAATTGGGAAATCAAAATTAAACTGTAATATGAAAATGTCATTCCAACCTCTATGGAACCTAATAGCGCTGTCAGCAACCTGATTCCCAGTGGTAAACAAGAATCAAAAGCACGTGCATTTCCAGGATCAAACCTTTTCTCTTTGCATTGAATCTCATGTTCAGCAAAATCAAAATTCTTTTTATCAACTTTAAATGTTTGGTGGCAAAAAAGACAATGGGTGTCTTCCGAGAGATAAGAGCTGAAACACAGGTTACAGGTATCCAATAACTGCTCACATCTTTTCTTCCCAAATTTCATGGCACGTAATGTTGAGGAATTGAAGCAGTCTTTCCACATCCAGTTCTGAAAATCCAGGTACCTTTTCAAAGCACCCTTCTTCTCTGCTGAATTTCTCCCAAGCTCAATTCTAAACAATGAAAAAGTATCGAAAGTATCTGAGCTGGAAACACAAAACATACTGCTAGGATCATCGATGTCAGCTGGGCAATTACCGCTGTCTGTTTCAGCTTTTTTGTTTTCATCTGTTGTTCCACTTTGGCACACAATGTTTGGAGACCACAAGTTCCTTCGTCCATTTTCTTTGAAAGAAGACTCAATCTTTTGCAACATTATACGCAAATGAGATTCCCTAACCCCACGAGTATCCAGAGATGACAAAAGAGTATCAAAGGCCTGAACAGAAATAGTGTTGAATATGGTGTCAGTGAATGCTGCAAGGCATCAACCAAAGAACAAAAAACAACCATATGACCCAAGGAGGTTCGTACTCTCATGCAATCAATCATGAGAGATAAAGAGAGCCTGGTTTTTCATCAGTATAGAGATGATTTTTCAGCTCTAGCAAACAAGGAAAAAGTGGAGTATTTCTTGCTTTTAATGCCAGGACAACCTCTAAGGAAACAGCCAACAGAAAGGTAAGAGATGAGAAAACATGTGCTTCCACTACAAGAGGTGATTATATATTATCTCTAAGATTACAACTATATGCTTCCCCTGGAATGGTGGAAAAGCACTAATTATCCCCAAGATGATTTAATAATGTCCCATAATTGTGAAGCCACATTAAACCAAAACACACCATCATCATGTCCAAACCACCCTGCCCCCTCCCAATAGGTAAAATCATTATAGTTACCATTATTCAGATTATGTCTGCAACTAATATATCCATGGTCGTTGTGGATAATTGGTGTTATTCTTCGACTAAAGAACCTCATTTTAACTCTAGCTTTAAGAGTCAAAACAAATATTAATATTTTTTTACCATGGGTTCTTAGATATTTTTCAACAGAGATTGCAATCAAGATATAAATGCATAAACCACAACAAGAGAAATTACCTCTTCTGAATCAATAACTCTCCAATTGCCGCCATGCAGTTCTACAAAGATCCTACCAGAACAAGGATCATTTCTAGAAGCAGATGCCACAAACTGCCAGTATCTATTACGTCTGCGATCTTGGCCAAGAGGCAAGGACCTGTAAATATACAGCTCTTCTGCTAAGTGGGTAACATAAGCTTTCAATTGTGAACGTGACCTTTTTGAAGCATATCCATGCTGCTGCACTGAAATGTTATCTGGATTCATGGAAAGATCTTGAACAACTAAGGCTTTTTCAGAAAGAACACTGCTTAAGTGATTCTCTACATTTTCTGCCAAAGATTTCTGATCCTCAGCATTACTTGGAGATGCTTCCTTATTTTTGCTATCAACAAGAACCAAGGGGCTTTGGCTGCCTTCCAAAGCAGAACTAGCGACTTGTGTTTCAACTCTGCCCCCAGTTAAAGACGGAAAATCTAATTTACTGATGAACTCTTCTTTCAACCGACTTCTATCTAACTGCGCCTCAGCCCACATTTGTTTTTTAAGAGCATTTGCAGCTTCCAAACGATCCTGTAAAACTTGCTATTAGTTACAAGGAGAAAAACTAACAGCTTCCTGGGATGAGAGTGTGATTTAACATTTAACAAAATGAAAAGGAGCTTTTACCTCAAGAACAGAACGAATGGAATTCCCTTCATTCGCAATACCAACTAATACAACAAGAGCATTAAGACGCTCTTCGACACTGAGATGAGAATATTCCCCTTCTGTGAGTCCCTGAATCCATGATTCACCTGACTTGCTTTCATCGATTTCAATATTTTGTCCATCTCCATTATTAGTCCCCTCATCTTTATGAGTAACACACTGCTCGATGATAATGGGAGTCATCACATCCTTTGGACCATTCAGAGAGAAAGTTGAAAGACCTTTCTCAGACTCATTTTGTACAGTTAATGAAATATCATTACCGACTTTATATTTTCCACTCACTGACAAAGTATTTAATTTACTAGAAGGGACAGTGCTTTTGTTAGCACTCAATGGAGTAGCTAAATCATCAACTTCAGGATCCTCATCAACATCGCCTTCAGATTCTTCATCTCTTTCAACATCATCAGCAACTTCTCCACCTAAAAATCCATTTTCAAATATTCGAATTTTTTTTCTTGCTGCTGCAAGTATTGCCTCGGCATCAGCAGGATCCTTTCTGAAAGCTGCTCTTACACAATATGTTGAAGGAGCAATTCTTTCAAAAAGCTTTTGATCCCTTGTCAAAGCAACAGAAATAGATGCCTCTGGCGTCTTGCTTGTTGTCAGGTCTCGAAGTCCAGATTTCTGTAAGCAAAGGAGACAAGTAAGGAAATATCTGTAAGCAAAGGAGACAAGTAAGGAAAACAACAGTGGGGAAAATTAATGTTGGCAAACAAAAGAACTCACCTGAATCTTGTCTGCAAGTTCTAGCACTGTTAATCCTTTGCTCCCTTCAAGAGAAAGAACATGAAAAGCTGCAAACTTAACAGTTCCAGGTGTCAACCGATGCCTAGACTTTCTAGGAAGCAATAAACCCTTTTCTCGCATTAATGCAAATGCATTTTCAGCTGCTGATCCGTTGCGTATAGTAGAAATGATATCTTCACAATCCTTAACCTGCATCTAAAAATACAATCATCTGTGAGTACAAGAAGGACATAGCATAAAAATAATAATCGGTCAGCAAACATCTTATTATACAAAATAACACACTAACAAAATGTGGTGACAGTTATCAACTAGATTGAACATGATTGATATCACAACAAGTTATTTGACAAGTGTCGAAACATAATGAAGCTCAAAACCCACCAAGAAACATTTTATGTATGACACTAAATTGATAAAAACCATTACCAAGTTATCTATCTTAGGAGGGAAAATTTAAAGACAGTCATACTTTTCAGCATTTTTTCATTAAATGCCTGCTTCTCAGGATCCAAACATGGAACTTTATAGCTGAAAACCTAGGAATTTCACAAGTGCACCAAGGAAGACTCATGTCATTTATTTGATGAGTTAGTTATAAAGGCACAACAAAATCCTGAAGAATCCTAAATGCCAAATAGTCCTAATAATTATAATAATAATAATAATGAACTCGCTCCTAAAAGGCAGATATATCCTAATTAACAAATTCACATAAAATAACCATAATTATGTAACTACTCCCATTAAGTGCAGTTTCAGCATTCAATTTTATTGACTGTATTATTCCTCCTCTCTTTAGTTATATATCATTTTATTTATAACTCCAATGAAAAAGCTTCAATCTTTTACTAAATGTGCTACCCGAATATTTTGCCTATGTCTACCTATCTTCCAAGTCTATAGCAAGACATCAATTATGTCATTCCAAATGTTACTGCTCTGAACATCCATTGGTGTACAAGACCAGTTTCAGTTGGCATATATATGGCACATTAAAGGAGCTAAAGCAGGGAGAGCATTGAAGAAAATAAAGAAATGAAGACAAGGACAAACCTCGTCAATATCGCCCAAACCAGTCCATGTTGCATTCCTTTTCCTCAACTGTGGCCCAAATCCTGCAGACAATGCCAATTGCCGGAGTATTTCGGGCCACGTTAATGGATTTAAGTGTTGCTGCCAGTTGCGTATATCAAAACCCCATGTGTATGCCTAATACATTGGAGTAAAAGTAAAAAATGATTAAGCATCAACTGAAAGGATATCATGCCAATGAATACCAGTAAACATGTCCATGGAGCAGAGCTTACCCCTTGAACAATTTGTGGATGTCCACCTTCAGGATTGGCTGTATAATATTGATTTATTCCTAATCCAATAGAAGGCGTCCTTGCAACATCTTCAATGTCTTTTATTATTAATTTTAGAAGAGCAACATGTAATTCACTGAGCAATCTTGAATCCTAAAATCAAAATAGTATAAAAATCAACTGAGAGGAAGATGCATAAAATGAAGTTAGACAAAACAAAATTGAGACATGAAACTCACATAGTCATGGAAAGCTTGAACAAACTCATCAAGTGTAAATGGCCATAACCCAAGAACATCAGCAAAAGTAATAAAAAATCTCCAGACCTGAAAAGGATAAAGATTTTGGGACCTCAAAATAAAGACAAGAGAGTATTAACATTATCAAAAATTATCTGGATCAACACAACAAGCATAGAGAAGCAGTATAGAAGAAAGCATAACTTTTATGATTTTTTTTTTCATTTTTATGAAGTTAAAAAGAAATGAGCAGTGAAAAATGAGCCAACTAGAAGTTGTCAGAATTTCATTAGTGGGACTAAAATGGAACCTAGTGAATCACATCATCATCTGCTAATCATGGATAGATAATACATATCACAGTTCAAGAAAATAAAAGGTGAGTTTTAGGACATACCATCAGAAGATTCCCGATATTTTCTTCAGAATCCAACCAAGGTTGAAATCCAAAGGGTTTTTTTAATTGCACGGACTCGGATGGGAATGTGATCAACAAGTCTGGAGCACAAAAATTTGTTTTTATAACTAATCAGAAAATGTAAAACAAACAAACTTCTAACCGTCCTATTTCAACAGAAAAATTAAATTATTCTTTTTCAAAATGGTCTAATCTTCAGGTATCATCATTACCTCTGAATGAATCGAGGTTTTGCAAAGTATCATAGTTGAGGTTAACTATTGAGGCTAAGCCTTTGCTTGCAGCAGCCAATTCCATGAGTTCTAGCTGTTCATCCTCAATAAGATCCAAAGAGTCTTTAGCAATCTTACGTGCAGTAGCCTTCTCCATGGCAGCTTTGCGTTTCACTGCCTCTTTCTCCCTACGAAGCTCTTCTTTTTGTCTTCTTTTCTCGGCCTTAAAAATAAACAAGGAGAACAAAGAGATGGTTGGGATACTGCTATCTAAACATTAAAAAAAAATTACCTAAAAGCTCGGAATAATGGACTCGAAACTCACTCTTAAATACTCTTTCTGCATAAACTTTTCTCTTCGCTCAAGTTCACGTTTTTGCTCCCGCAGTAATCTCTCCTCCTCTCTTTGTCTTTCACGCATTAACCTCTCTTCTTCTTTTCGTCTCTCACGGTCAAGCCTTTCCATCTCTTTCCTCATTCGTTCTTCATTCTGAAAATGCAAGTTCAAACATCTGAATCAGATGAAAAAAATACTACATCAGCAATTCAAGACTGATAAGATGGTACCTTCCGCCTTAAAATATCTTGTTTCTCAAGCTCTTTGCGCATCCGATTCTCACAAGCTTCAACATCCCTTACAGTTCTTGGTTCCTCAATCTACAAAAGGCAACCACATATATAATTACCAATCCTTGATTAAAAGAGAGAGAGAAAGCAAAAATCTCTTGAAAACTTCAGGACACCTTGCGTTTCCTTTCCAACCGCAGCTCAGTGTCATGGTGGAAGGTTTGTGCATCAGAAAAGACATTTGGATTTTCTGGTCCCATAATAGGATGACTGTTAGATTGAGCACTTGTTCTATTGTTTGCAAAGGTGTCTCGTTGCAGGAGATAGTCATCATCCCTCTGAGGTGATGAAAAAACATGCCCCCTCTTGTCTTGTTGAGACATAAGGCGAGCACGTGATATTTGGCCTGCACCAAAAGGTGAAGCTCTTCCCCTCAAAGTATCAACTGGTGAATCGTGATAAGGAGATTGAGTAAGTCCATAAGCATCAGATCGAACATTGGCATGATCCTGGAAAAAGTGGTGCTCATTAGTAGCCTTTACAGAGGCCTAGGATAGAATTGCTATTCAGAGTTTAACCAATATGAACTAGGCGAAATACAAAATCTACACTTAGAAGCCCAGCATTTACATGGGAATGCATGCATCATATCATTCTATTGTACCAATCATAAATATAAGAGTTAGGTTATGGAATCCAATACAGAAGTGGAGTAATCTCCAAGAAAAGCAATGGAGAGAACTAGCTATAGAAACTTGACAGATATGCAACAAGGTCAGTTCCATTAGGTCGATAATAATAAGATGTGGCCTTTTTTTCCACAGCCTTCAGGCTGTCACATATTATCCTTTTGCATTTTTAAAGAAGGATGGTGTTTTTTTTTGGTTAACTGTTAATTGCAGCTTGTTACTATCTTTTAATGATTTAGCTATAAAGAGAAAAGTGAGCATCATCTTGACCTAAGAGATGGTGATAGAGGCTGACCAGAAATGTTTTTCAAAAAAAAAAAAACCACGATACCAAGAACTTGGAAGGGGAAAGCAAATGAAAGTTCCCTAGTTTAATGAAGTCTAAACATTTAGATGCTGATAGGCTGATGATAGCACATCAAAGTATCTAAATCATATTGCAGTTCTATAGCACACAAGGAAATATCACAAACACCACAAAAATAAAAGAGAGAGATGAGGAATTTAAGAAACTACTTTGCTTGATTTGGCATCATGTCGCTCGTATACTTTGTCCTCATAAGAATACCCCATTCGCTTCTGTTGTTCAGTAATAGATGCTGCATGTGATTACCAATAAATTTTTAGCAGATGCGATCCCAACATCAAAAAGAATAAAAATGTCACATGCCAATGTTAAACAGTCAAAATTGCATTCTAACATGAATACATTCTGGAGAGAAAATTGATTTCTTTTCCACATTCATCAGTGAATGAACAGCCAGAAACAGGATAACTAGGCAAGTTTTAACTTTAATGGATCATGTGATCAAAAAGGCCTAGGTATTCACTCTCCAATTAAACATCAGTGACAATAGTAGCATGAACTAATCACTGTGGTAGCATGAACTAATCACTGTGGTAGCATGAAAAAATCAGTATCTAAATATAGTACAAGTGCAGTTCGGTTGTTCATTTCAAACAACAAACAAACAAATACAAAAACAGGAGAAATTAGCACCAAAAAGGCATGAATAAAAGAGTATCCTTGAGGACTAAATATTTTTCTTTGCTCAAAATTGAATTCACGTGAAATGCCAATGTTCATCCCACCTCATTTCAAAAATAACCATTACTACGATATCAAGCAATTAAAAGTATGGCATTGTTAAGATCAGTTAAGTAGCATGACCTATGGGTGTCCCAAACGCATCAGGTGGCAACGGATCAAACTCCATTCCAAGAATTGGCCCATCCTCCCTCAATGGTTCCCCAAGCTGCGCCTCCACACAGGCAATAGCTCTAAGCTCCATAACTGACTGTGGTGATGAATCGTAGTACCTTCTCATCGTATGCCCATCATCTAAAATCACTTTCCTTGACTCTGAAAGTGGACTAGAGCCCGAACCGGACCCAGACCCATAATCACTTCCATTCTCAGCCCCTATCCTCATATCCTCCAAAGGAGACTCGGGCAATGGTGCTGTATTCCGCTGCTTCTTTACTGGAGTCTCCTTTTTGTCCTTCAACCTCCTGTGGCAAAACCACATCTGCAACTGCCTATCAGATAGTCCTAATTTCTCCGACAATTCTGCCCGCATCTCCTCTGACGGATATGTCTCAGCTGATGAAACCAGCAATAGCAAACAAAAATCAACCAAAAAAAAAAACATGCTGATACGCGCGCGCATAATGCAAGAAATAAATAATAATAGCTAATTATTGAATCAAAATCATCCAAGATCCATGCAAAAAAAAGAAAAAAAAAACAAGTGAAGTAAACATATTACACATAAATCTAGAGAAAAAATTAAGCATCTATAATCACTAACACGAAAATTAACTAGTTATGTGATTAAAATTGCCAAAAAAATCAAAATTTCAACAAAACTAACAAACAACTAAGCCTCTTTCATTGAATAACACATAAAATTAGCAGGAATCCAAGCATAAACAGAATCACAAACACAAAGAAATAGAGAAAATCCAAGCCAGAAGAGATCAAAAGCAAACAAATCAAATCAAAACCGTGTAAACATAAAGAGAGAATGAAGAAGTGTACGGACTGGCATAAGCTTTCTCTAGGGTTTCAAGTTGGAAAGGAGTCTTCATCTGTCGTTTAGGCTTGCTTTGTCCTTCATTAGAGCTCACCACGTTGTTCTTCGATCTGTTTTGTTGTTCTTCGTCAGAATTGGCCTCCATCCGGAATCGCGATCGTAAAGATTAGGGTTTTCAAAACAGAAAACGAGATAGAAAGAGAGAGAGGACTGATTTGGTTTACTTTTTTCTCTCTCTAATATCGTGAGGGTCAAGGCCCAGGGAAGAAATTAACATTACTCCTCCTCCTTTTTAATTTGTTTATTATCTTTAAGAAGTAAATTGAATCCGAAAATAATATTGATAAACGCCGCGTGACGAAAAGAATTGAACGATCCTATGAGAGAAAAGGAAAGGAGTGATAATAAGAAATGGGGAAAATAGGCAACAAAAAATGAAAGAAAGAAATCAAAAAACAATAACAACGAGAGAACAACAAAAACAAAATAGTCCTTCTTGACTCCAATTCGGATTTCCATTTTTTTTTTTTACTGTTTTTATTATTATAATTATCAGTACTATTATTATTATTATTCTTATTTGATTTTTGTGTTTTAAGTGTTGCTGGCAGGAAGGAATGGGTTTTTTTTTTTTTTGTAACACTAAAAACATCCTTTTTGTTTGGAACATGTTATATGTTCGTTCGTTCGTTCGTTCATTCGCTTTCCTCCTCTGTGCTGCCTCTTCTTTTTATCTTTTTTTACTTGGTGGTCAACTTGTCAATGCACTGTAACACTTTGTATTTATTTTTTTCCCTGTTTAGGCTCTGGAATAGTTCTTTTCTTTTTCTTTTTCTTTTTCTTTTTTAGAAAAGATGGATGGTTTCTTTGCAAAGAGGGATGGGATCGTGGGATATTTGGCTGCGGCTGGGTTCTTGCTTCCTTCCTCGTTGAAGAGTTCCTTGTTTTTGCTTGTGGATATGAGCTTGATTGAGCCTATGGGATCTTCGGGTGAGTCAATCATTTTGACATTTTTAGTTTGTGTTTCTGGTGGGCCCTTTTCTTTTTCTTGGTTCTTGGGCTGGGTTCACGGGGTTGGGCTCGCGTGGGCCTGGGTCTTACTTCTTTTTTTGTTTTTTGTTTGTATGCTTATAGAATGAAAAATAAGTTCTGTTTGTTTGGTAATCTAACGTACGAGAGGAAAGAGTGCGTGTATGAAAAAAAAATCAGTTAAAGAACCGGTTGTAGGGTCCTCTAAGCCAGCCAATAAAGATTATTTTGGTACTCGCATAAAGAATTTTCTATGTACAATACAGATATAATCTATAGTGACATGGAGAATTTCCATTCATATATATAATTAGTATTTGTGCTTTTATAGTGTAAATTCTCTTTTTATGTTCATGTATTTTGTTTTTATAAAAATATATATTTGTATTATTAGTATGGTTTCTTGAATAAAAATTGAAGGTGATTAAATTAAATATTCGGAAAAATTCTAATGATTTGTAATAATGATGAAAAAATGTATCTCTTGAGTTAAGACTTCCTTTTTTATTTATTTATTTCCTTTTTACATAACATGCCCTTTTTTTATCAAAAACATTATTTTTTAAATAAAAATTTATCATAATCTTATGGTTCTATGGTTTTAACAATAATAATTATGATTCTATAGTTTTAACATGAATGTATTAAAAAATACAAAAATAATAAATTTAAGAAAATTCTATAAAATAATATAATAAAAAATAAATATTTGATTTGAATTAAATATTCATGACCTATTTTTTAAAAAACAATTCTACATATTATATTCATATATAATTATTCAAAAATTCATTGTTAAAAGTTCTAATATTATTTGAAAAATATGGCATAATCAAATAATTATTTTAATAAATTTGTTTTTAAGGAACATTGCAATTAAAAAACAATGAAATTAGAAAAACAATTAAGGGCCACCTTTTAAAAAAAAATGCCTACAAAAGCAATATAATAAAAATAACAAAATAAATATTTTATTCATATTAAGTTTTCATAAGAAATTTCTTAAAAACAAATCTAAATATTAGATTTATATATAATTATTCAAAAATTTATCATTAACATCATCATAAAAAGTTTTAATATTATTTGAAAAATATTGAATAATCAAGTAATTATTTAAATATAATTTTAATAGATTTATATTTTAAGAATTTTGCAGAAAACAAATCAAGAATACGAAAGAACTCGCCTCATATAAAATATTATTCTGAATAAAAATTAAAGCTTACATATTTTTTTTTCAAGGGATATTTATAATTCATAAAATATACTACACTATAATTAACTAATGTGTTATATTAAAACCCAATTAAAAATAACAATATAATATAAATAACTAGGCTGTTGAAGATCACAAAAGAAAATCTGAAAAAACCCACCCTTGGATTTATAAGTGTGTTGCCGACTTGCATCCTTGGAAAGTAAGAATTATTGCTGTCGACCTTGACACACAAGGAAAGCGACTTGCGTTATCCTTATGAAATATGGAAGAGCTTGATAATTAATTCTCCTAAGCTCCTGTCCTTAAAAACAAAAATAGAATTCTTGCATAAATAGTAAGCTGCAACCTATGTTTCCTTAACAAATAAATAATTAGCTGTCAATTATGAATCCTTCTTAGATTAGGATTCCTTGCCAAGATAAACTCTAATTTTGATGCCTA
>Ga0307518_10000661_pt1 | contig 25918 bp, 36 predicted proteins | sample 25_EM_MG_FD_203889 | JGI IMG/M metagenome (GOLD analysis project Ga0307518, IMG submission 203889) | Populus trichocarpa ectomycorrhiza microbial communities from riparian zone in the Pacific Northwest, United States - 25_EM | ecosystem: Host-associated > Plants > Roots > Unclassified | place... | reverse complement strand
GCCAATAACGTCCTGGATGAGGGCGGGGACGACGACGACGACGACGGACGATGGAAGAGAAAAGGAGAAGGGCGTGGGAAGGGATTAACAGAAACGGTGGCATTACGCACTGCGTCGGGGCGGGAGAATGCGGGCGGACACGTAAGCCATAATGGCCCCGAGCACCGTGCCGAGCCGTGCCTACCACTATACCCTACTATACCAAGATACAACAATATTTAGGGAGTGAGGTATTGCTGGTGCTGGGGAAAACAAGGTAACGAGCCTAACTAGATATTACGATACTTCGTTGGGCCATGCTTTAGTAAGGCTTATTAATCGGGAGTAATAGGTGCGAACCGAAGTGGCAGTTCCGTGCCAAGTACTTCGAATCATCAAACTTGAAGCTTTGAAGGCTTGAACTGCAAGGTTTCGGCCAGCCGTGGACGAGCAAGCAAGCAACAAGGCGAATGGGATGTGGAGAACGATAATTCAATCGACTTGGTGACGGTTGAAAGGAACGTGCGTTCTCGTTTTCGTCTGCCCGCATGTATTATCTCATGTTCGTCTCTGTTTCGTGGCTTGCAATTGGTTTGTTGGTTGTCTCGCGGTCAATATGGCTGACGTGTCTCCTCTGGCAGATCAAGCCGACAAGTGATCAATCAGTTTGCATCTTCTTGCGTCTCCGGCACCACATCGAAACATCATCATCACATGGACATACCCTCAAGAAGGGGACGATGAACCACCGAAGTACTCTATCTCCACCGTTTTTGGGCACATCGAATCAGTACATCAGCTTGGTTAAGTGTCGTTCGTGGTTGTAACACTGAAACGTACGACTCACACCTACCTGCATAGCTCGGATTTGAGTTTTTCGTGCTTCTCTCAAATCCAACGTGGGTCCCGTGGCTCTGGTTCGAGTCTCATTGTATCGACCTCTCAAGACCTTGTATATTCGAGTCAGCGCTCCTGGGCGTTCCCCAATCACTCGAAATTGCGACTCGACACTCCAAGCGCGCTCACTCTTTTGGCGTACGCCCAGTCTCTGCCCATCTGGGAGACTCGAGCAGTCGGCATTCAGGCGTGTCGATGGCCGCTCATAACTGGCAATCTGATCTCGGCTCTGGAACATCCGTAAACTATTTGGCGTCGTAGTTCCGAAAACATCGTGTAATCCCCAGACGACCCACATGCACCCTCCGTGCCAAGGGTATGCATTCGAGCTGTTGAAACCAGTGCTCATCGGATATTCATAGCTTAACGTGATACTTGGCCGGCGACTGTAACGGGGAGGAGGGGTCATGCTCAACGTCGCCCCCGAAAATCCAGTGGAGTTTTTCTGGGTGTTTGGAATGCGTATTCGATGAAATGTCTGGAACAGCAATCTGGTGATGACGCAGACCATCATTTATTGTCGATGTCATATCTCATCGGTGAGTCCAACTGAATACGAAGGACGTACGGGTGGTTGGTCAGTTGTCCCCTGAAATTGGTCTAGCCAGTACTTGCCCCCTGGTTACGGATGGTGACCGATACGGCTAATCCGTGGGATCATGCAAACTTCACAGATTGCCAGCTTGAATGATCAGAATGTTACAGCCTCCCTACCGCCGCCCTTTGCGGCGTAGCAGTTCCGCCATACACACCAGCTTCACTGTGGGTGAGACCTATAACCAATTCATGAGCACCATACCGTGTCACATCAAAATAGTGGGGAAGGACTGGTAGGACTTCTCATGTGAAACTGACCAGCGAGGCCTGGAGTGTCATGACAAACTGGCAGGGTATCTATTCTTGTCCTACTACTAGAAGGTCAGACGGGATACATACAATGACCTGCCAAAGCCACATTTACGACATTGATTCAAAGTGCATCCATTCATCTCTTCTCCACTAACATTCGCTGCATCTTGCTCCTGTCTTGCCGCCGAAGAGCCCTAAAGAGTTCGTCTTCAATCATCTCAAGGACCTCGTCGATCGACGGACGTTGGCTTGGTTCGTGTGACCAGCACAGCAAGCATATCCTCCACCACCCATCTGTCAAACGTTGACATGTGGTCCCACCACTAAGACGGTCAGGTGGTCCCTGCCAAATACGTCGTTCAAGCTCCTCTGGACTACGGATTGAATCGAACGGAAGCGCTCGAGTGAATAGTTCCTGCAGATTCATCTTCCAGTGTCTGCAGTTGAATTAGGAGATTCCGACGTACCAGCATTGTCATCCCGAACGCCCACACATCTCCCGAAGCAGACCCCTTCAGACTATTCAAGTGTTCAGGGGGTGTCCAATTAATCATGCCTACGTGATTCACTGAAGAGGGAGGCCCATTAAGATCAAGCAGCCCGAAGTGGGTAAGGAGTGGTTGGCCACTAGGAGATATGAGGATATTCGACTGAATCCGTTAAGTCATAGACTGAGGAACAAAAATAATGCCAACATACGCCTTTGAGAGCACCATGAAATATGGGATGAGGAACTTGACTGTGAAGATACTGCAGTCCAATTGCAACTCCAAGGAGCTAAATAGGATATATTACTTCAATGGGGAAAGAAGATGTGTTCTGACGGCATACCAGAGGATTAGGGTCAACATCACCATTTTGCACATATTCTCGAGCATTTCCATTCTCCATCCATTTGGAAACTAACGACACCCTGCTATGGAATTTGGTAGTGACTCCGAGTATTGGAAGAATATTTTCGTGGCGAATTTTGATCAAGGCGGATACACCCACAACCATACTCTAACTAGGGGTCAGCCCTATGTAACGGGAAGGAATGATGTGTCAACCTTGACAATCTCCGTGTTGTGGGGAGAATTGCCTCGTATTGCTTTTACTGCCACCATTGTTTCTTCGGGACGGCGCAACGTCCCCCGGAATGCAATGTCCGTACAATCGTGATGCGATGTTGCACCATGCTGTTCGATTTCTACATCGAGATCAAAGCCATATGACGATGCCAGCTTAGAGAATTCTTCAAGTGCCAGTTCCTCTTGGACAAAGCTATACAGTTCTTGCGTCGAAGGGCGATTCACATGCCTTTCGTCCAAAGGTGTCTGTATCGATTGATGACAATGAAGAGTGCAAAATAATTAGAAATATACCATCTTTCTGATCTCCTGGACGATATCCAACATTGTAGGTCGCAAGGAGGCGTCAAGATTCCAGCATGAAAGACACAGCTGCCACCAATTGTCAGACATACGAAAAAATATCTCCTCATCCGTTGGGCGATGTGGCGGTCCACTTAAAATCCTGATAATGATGCTTTTGGGATCGAGCCTATGGTAGGGACTTTGCCGCGTGAACAATTCCTACACAGATTCAATTCAACTCCACAAGAGCAAATGACAAACATACCAGGACCGTCATTCCAAATGCCCATACATCCGCTGCAATCGATTGCTCGCCACTTTCAAGCATTTCTGGTGCCATCCAGGTTAATGTACCTCCAACCAACCGCGAGAACCCAAAATTATGAATGAGGGCGCGCCCATCATCAGATATCAGGACATTGACCTAGAACAAGATTATTTTGAATCTACGCTAGGAAAGGAACACTTACACCTTTCATATCCCCGTGGATTATTGGCCCTAGGGAGTGATTGTGCAGATAATGCAGTCCTTTTGCGATCCCCCGGATCTGTGCGAGTAAGATAAGTTTACCAAATATTTCAAGGCAGTTGAACAAACCAAAGGACGAGGATCGATATCTGGATCTTGCACATAGTCGTGTGCATTTCCCTTTTTCATCCACGGAGTCACGATGGAGACTGTCAGATCGAAGTCAGTGGTGATGCCCAGGAATGGGAGGACGTGTTCATGACGAAGTTTCGACCATAGACATGCTTCTCTGGGGATATTCTACTCGAGTGTCAGAGCAATTAAAGTGTAATAATTGGAAATACCTTGATGAAATCTATATCCACCGACGAAACCACCGTCTTTATGGCCACCTTGATCCCCTAGGATTACAATGAAGGGAGCTATTTCTGTACAAGAGCGACATTACCTTCAAAACCTTTTCTTGATCCCGCGAGCCGCCACCTATAGTTGTTACCACAACCCCCTTTCTCTCTAGAGACAGAGTGCCTGCATAAACACAAGAATATCCAGCACGTATAAATGACGTTGTATCTCTGGACAGCCGTCCGTCCAGGATAATATAATCCTGTGATGCCTGACGGGCAATTTCGTGGAGTGTGCTACTGGGATCACGTGAAGTGGAAATGGTGTTAATGGATATCAGTCCTTGATCGCGGGTACTTGCTCGCGGTATAGAATTGGCAGTACTGGACTGCATACGCATGGAATTAAGATGGAGAGTCGTGGTATCATATTGGAAAAATGACGATACACACCTCATGAGGGAAGGAGGCTGTGTCGGCCTTGGCAAAAGTCTGAGGACAAGTCATGGAGGTCAGAAATGCCCAAGACTAGAGACTTCGTAGTGATTGCATACCTGCAGAGTGTTGATTATCTCAACAATACTTACGATAGAAGCACGGTGAGACGGATCACGACTCCAGCACAACAAGCACATATTCCACCACTCATCTGTCATGCGAGAACAGGAGGCATCGGAGCTGGGACGCTCCTGATCTTTCCATATAATGTGGTACATTATAGCACCGGTATTCTTCAAATGATCGAATGGACACTTCCTGGTAAATAACTCCTGCAGAATTAGAGTTAGATGCCATTAACGGAAGAGTGGTTAAATGGCCTGCCAGTGCTGTCATACCGAAAGCCCAAACGTCGCCTGCGGTGGTCATGGTGAACGCGCCCTCATCCAAGTATTCAGGGGCCATCCAATTCAAAGTACCTCCTGGGCGCTGTTCGACAGCCAGACTAAACGATGCGTTGGCGAGGTGGGAGAAACCAAAGTCGGTAAGAAGGGCACGTCCATCATCAGATACCAACACATTGGGCTGTTACGAGGGTTTGTCCGATCAACCATCTGGCTTAGAAACTTGAAGTAGTATACCCACGCCCTTGACATCTCCGTGTATAATAGGACCCTTCTCAAACGTGTGGAGGTAATGCAGCCCGTTTGCGATTCCTAGGATCTAAATGACACGCTGAGATGCACAAGAATGCGAGATGCCCATGCAGCATACCAATGGACGAGGATCGACATCCGAGTTTCGCACGTAATCAAACGCGTTTCCCCTGGACGTCAACGGTGATACTATGGATATCGTATGATCGAATGCAGTTGTAATCCCAAGTAATTCGGCGACATGTTCGTGTTTGAGCTTAGACCAAACATATACTTCTCTAAGAACTTTCTAATATACTGTCATGAGACATCACAAAAACGAAAGCGAATAAACTACTGGCCTTGAGCACAGGAAGAGCACTCTTGTCGCCATAACGGACGGTCTTCATTGCCACTTTTGTTTGTTCTGGGTGCAACGTTCCCTCGTACACGTTGCCATAGGTGCCAAATCCAATGAGCTTCGACGTGTCTCGAGAAACACGAACTCCGAGATCGATGGAGCCGAATCGCTGATCCACTATACACTGCAGCTCGCCGAGGATACTCTCCACAACAGAAAAGCATAGTCAGTGATAGTGGGCTCAGGGTTTAGCACATTCGACCAAACCACATACAGTTCGACTCTTGGGATTAGCTGTGGGCGAAAACTCCTCGTCAGGTTCCTCTAAGGCAATCGCAGTTGTATCCATCGTCAGTATTTAGGGGTGGACAGAAACCAGGATATTGGGAAGACGAGATGAGTCGCAGAAGGGATCGAATCATGGCTGTCATGGATTCATTGCCCTGATTATGCATGCTACTTTGCGGCTTCTCACGTTCTTGCCAGCACCCACACACTTTTGTTCTGGTAGAGCAGAACAACTGGGACTATTCTGCCAGACACCAATCAAGTTATCAACTGCTTTCCCCACGATTAATGATATCACGTCCCATCGTATAATCCATGCTAGCCAGGGCCCTGCCAATTGCGTTAGCAGTGTCCCGGTGACTCCGGAGGTCCTGGCGAGCATTCGAGGTATTTCCTGGGATTAGCAGTGGGAAAGGACTCCTCGCCAGGTCCCTCTAAGGGAATCGCAGTTGTATCCATCGTCAGCACGGAAACCAGGATATTTGGAAGACGAGATGAACCGCACAAGGAACCGATCGAATTATGGCCGCCATCGATTCACCACTGACTTGTCCAGCTGATCACTGTGCGTGCTACTTGCATTCTACATACTCCGCGGCCCAGCACCAATCATTCTCACCGCATTCTTGCCACATACTTTTGTTCCAGTAGAGCAGAACTCCGTATGCCATGCATCTGGGCCGCCTGGAGGCCAGGTGTATGACAACCTTGTAGTGATCTTGGCAGGTGCCAGTGAAACTAGTACATCCTCCCATGTAGTTTTTTCCTAATATCTTTCATACTACGGCCCAACTCCTCATCGTCGTCACAGCCTAAATCACTTAATATTAACTAGTAGTTGGTAATTCAGAGTCGATCGCCAGAGGCAACTGTAACTGAAATGAACATGGATGAACATACGACTTCACGCAGTGCCTTCAAGGCTGAGAACACCTCCGGGGAGTCGACTCATCTCCAAACAACCACCATCGCACTCGCCCAGGGCCCATCATTTATTTCACCTGCCTATTCACCCTTACACCTTAGTACCGTAGGCACACCCTTGGCCACATTAGCGACCGTTCTTTGTTTGGTTTCTGCACCTACCTCAGCCTCGTCCACTGCCAGTCGGACCCGCCCGCTCGGCGGTTTCACATGTCTGCGCCGAACTATGGACAGATCGTGCACTGCTGACTTTGTGCACGACGGAAACGGAGGATGGGACAATACGTCATCCCCCCGGTCCATGAACAACAAGATGGGCGCATTCATCACTAGCCCTGAGATGCTGTGGTACGCAATCACCTCGAGAAAATGACTGTTGGCATGTCGAGCAACGGAAGGTCACTTTGAGATGTGTCTTGATGTGTCGAGGGATTCTGTCGTATCTGAGTTCATCAAATGCGGTCGTTATGAGTTGATGTGCTCGCAAACTTCATAAACGATATAGCCAGAAGACGTTGGAATCTATCACTTGATTTCCCTTAAGAAACTCCGATCGATCCCAGGGAATATGAGTGGGTAGCAGCGAACAGTCTTTGGAAACCTGAATAGGTGGATCCCAAGTTGAAATGAACCCACCGTAAACGTTCCTCCTGGCTCATTCTCCTTGACATTCGTGACATTGATGAAGCTTTCGAGGTGAGACCCACCAGCCACGATGTGCACACGAAACAATGCACATATACAATACGCACTGTCAGCTGGAAAGATATGACTGGATCCGTCCAAGCCCCACTGCTCCTCAAGGTTTACCAAAATGGGGTGGCACCGGACGCAGCAATGGTCTGCCAAGCCAGGCCTAACAGCTCAAACACTGGGCTGGTCAACAGACCTGACGTGACCTGGTCCACGCCGCAAGCACCTGGTTTCCGATGGCGGACCCCACCACCTGGACGACGTCCTGCGCGAGTACCCTGCTGCTTGCCCACCGCCGTATTTGATGTTGAATGGCTGGGAGAGGTTTTTCAACGTCGATAACGATGCGGCTTCGAGTAAGGCAATTTTGGAGCAGCCGGATGTATGTACAGCTGGTGTTGGCGACCCAGAGATCATTGTGTGACGCAGGATGATGTGAATATGGATCGAGATGTGTGGACTTTGTTTGGAACTTACGCTGAGCCAGCGTCGGTGTCGAGGACGACATCAAAGGCCATAGGGGGCCTCCCGGTGCCCAAGCCATAAAAACTAAGAGGCACGTTGATTCGGGGGAGACGAGAATCAGATACACGGCGACCAGTCTGAGCTCACCTGGAGTCGGCATTCTGGTTAGTCAAGTGTGCCGCAGCACAGGATGGGTCGAGTGAGGAACTGTCGTCGACGGTGCGGACGGGTGGTGCTCTGCGAGTGAGCGGAATGGTTAGTCCTGGCTGGCCAGCAGTGACAGAACCCAGGCTGGGCACAGCGATACAGCCGTGCGGGGACGAAAGAAATGTAGCACTAGAGAGTGCCAATAACCAGGCTGATAGCATTGCGAGTACGACGAACGAGAGGGCAGACCCGAGGGTGGTGGTGGTTGGTGGTCAGACTGGAAGTTAATAAAACAAGAAAACTGCTGAAGAAAGGCCTCGCACTGTGGTTGTCCGGCCAGCTGTGAGTCAAGCAAGCAAGAATGGACTGCGGTAGGACTGCGGAGACTCGTCATTGGCTGGAAATTCTGCCCCGATCACGGGCCACACCAAGCATTCCCACGCTCTTGGCCTCCATCACCAGCCCATCACCTTCATCGAGCTTTCAAGTCTCGGCACTTTCGAATGCCCAGCCAGCGACTGCATTCGGGACATCGTAACGTCGCACGAAATCGCAGTGACGATACTATGACCTATTCCGAGTGTGGCGTATTGTAGGCACAGCAACCATTGTCGTGCCCTGGTCAGTGGTCAGTAAGATATCTGGCAATTCTGAATCAGTCCAGCCAATACTTCCCCTGCCTGCAGATGGCCAATGGAGCAGCAGGTTGTCCAACGCCGCTGTAGCGTTACATCCTCCCTAATTCTACGCTCCCTGCGGCGCAGCAGCATACAGGTGTTTCTCCGTGGCTCACAGCTACCGCTACCGTGTATATCTGGGGACTGCACCATGTGTAGGTACGCAGGCGATAGGAAACCCTGTACTACAGACAGACAGCTGTGTTTTCCATCGCAAACTTTCTGGTATCGCCTATAGCTGCCATTTGGCAGACGAGTCTCACGCAGATCGTTGAGCCTGTATTCCGTCTTCAGTGCTTCAACGGACCTTCCTCCTGATGCGCACTTGCCGTTCAGATGTGACATGCTGGATAGCAGCCACTTTCATCCCCACAAGATTTCCAGGCGTAATCAGTACATCTGAATTCACCAATGACCTCGTTACATTGTTCCGTTACATGCTTTATGACATAAATATCCCGGGTCCGTACCTACTGACATAGATGATGTCAGGTTCCTATATGCGACATTATTTCACAACCAAACAGCGAGATCCATAGTCATGGCGGTGGTTGTTACGTTCAACCCTTGACGCCATGAGGAATGGACGCCTGGGGCACGTTCATCTGCAAGAATAAATATGTAGGTGATGGGTGACACTGCAAGCAACGAGGAACGTACGATCTTTGTAATTGTCTGAATTATACACGACATTGTAGGGCGAGACACGGGGTCGAATTCCCAACATTTGGAGCAGATACCCCACCACTCGTCTGTCATGCGTGCGAATGTATCGTCCGTGCTTGGGCGATCTGGATTACCCCTAAGAATTCTATTTATGATAGCAACAGCGGTGGGGAGGCGATGGAAGGGGTCTTGACGCGTGAAGAGCTCCTGTATGGATATACTTCAGAATTGCGGATGCTGAAAGAGTCAAAAGCATACAAGCGCTGTCATTCCGAAAGCCCACACGTCTGCTTGGGGTGATACCGCACCACCATCCAAAAGTTCAGGAGACATCCATCTCAAAGTGCCTTTGGCCTTCCCTGTAATGGACATGGCCATACTAAAAGAAGCATCGACAACGACATAGAAACTAAAGTCGGTCAGGAGGGCTTCGCCATTATCGGATATTAAGACATTGACCTGCAACACGATCAAATAGTTGTCATCTCCTGAGAGTTAACTAGGCCTACAGCTTTCAGATCCCCATGGAATATTGGATTTGGTTTGTGGGTATGCAGGTAATGCAGCCCTTTCGCAATTCCATCGATCTATGTAGTATTTAGAGAATTAGCCTTCGGATATATGCGCTTACCAGAGGCCGAGGATTTACAGCTTTGTCCTGTACATAATTGCGTGCGTTTCCGTTCTCCATCCATGGAGAAATAGTGGACACTGTCAGGTTGAACTGAGTGGTGACACCGAGGAGGGGGAGGACATTTGCATGATCCAGCTTGGACCAGGCGTGCACTTCTTTGAGGAATTTCTGCTCAATGATGAGAGTGTCATCGAAAGAGATGAAAGTTGAGAGTACCTTGACGTTGTTTTCACTACTTGGAGGACCAGCACACGGAGACTTTATGGCCACCTTCAAGTCCTCCATATTAGAAGCCAATATAATAATAGTTCAGAAATGATTTTACCCTATTACCATATTTACTTGCCCAGGAACGAACATCTGGGGTTCCAACCTTATCCACCATTTTCGTGAGATCAATAGTACCCGAACAAACAACGGCACCGCTTCCGCACAAGAGGGTGTCCTTGTTCATGGATACACATCCATCGAGGTTGACACTACACCGCGTTGCATATTTGGCCATTTCTGCGAGATCTTTCCTGGGGTCCAGTGGGAAGCCGATGTTCCGGTGCGTCAACACTTTATGGGGAAGTGAGCGGGCGTCGACCTTGGATTTAGTCTGAGAATGAGCAGTGCCGTGGGTGAGAAATCATCTAGAATTAAAAACCTAGCAATTGCATACCTGTAGAGTTCCGATGTCCCTGACAATGTGCGACATCTGAGCACGCTGAGATGGATTACGATTCCAGCATAATAAGCATATATTCCACCACTCATCCGTCAGGCGGGAACACGAAGCATCGGAGCTGGGACGTTCGGGCTCTTCGAGTAAAATATGACATATTATCGCACCGTTGCTCATCAAATAATCGAATGGGCGCTTCCTCGTAAACAACTCCTGCAAATGTAGAACTAAATAACTATAATGGAAAGTGGCTGAATGGCTTACCAGCACCGTCATCCCAAAGGCCCATACGTCGCCTGCAGTGGTCATCTTGAACTCGTTTACCTCCAAGTATTCAGGAGCCATCCAATTCAAGGTACCTCCTGGGCGCTGTTCGACAGCTAGATTAAACGACGCTGCAGCAAAATGGGAGAGACCAAAGTCGCTGAGAAGCGCATGTCCTTCATTAGAGAGCAAAATGTTGCGCTATTATGAGAGTTTTTCGAATCAAACGTCTGGCTCAAAAACAAGTACACCCACGCCTTTGATGTCACCATGAATAATAGGGCCCTCTTTATACGTGTGGAGGTAATGCAGTCCATTTGCGATTCCAAGGATCTAAAATGATAGAGTTAGAAGGGAAACAAATGCGAGACATACATGCAGCATACCAATGGACGAGGATCGACGTCCGGGTTTTGCACATAATCAAACACATTTCCCCTGGACATCAATGGAGACACTACGGACACCGTATGATCAAAAGCAGTTGTCACCCCGAGTAGTTTGATAACATTTTGATGGTCAAGCTTCGACCAGACATAGACTTCTTGGAGTAATTTCTGATACATCTTGTGACACATTGCAGAGGAGGGAGCACAGAAACTACTGACCTCGAGCACAGGAAGGGCGCCCTTATCACCATAACGGACGACCTTCACCGCCACTTTGGTTTGTTCGGGGTTCAGCGTTCCTTCGGACACAATGCCATAGGTGCCGAATCCAACGAGCTTCGATCTGTCTCGAGAAACACGATCCCCAAGGTCGAGGGAAGCGAATCGCAGATCCACGGCACTCTGCAGCTCGCCGACGACAATCTTAATAATGGAGAGGGATGAGAAGACACATCACTTGGAAGCGAGTAAGTGACGACCTTGGATTCAGTTTCAGATTCAGTCTGAGGACAAGTAATACCCTGGGTCAGAAACATCTCGGATTAGAAACTTTGTGATGACTACATACCTGTACAGTCCTGATCTTCTCAACAACACTTGCCATCGGAGCACGATGAGCCGGAGCACGATTCCAGCAGGACATGCATATACTCCACCACTCATCCGTCAGGCGAAAAAAGGATGCATCGAGGCTTGGGCGAGTGAACTCTTTGTTCACAATATGATTAATTATCGCACCAATGTTCTGCAAATGATCGAATGGCCGCTTCCGTGTAAGCAACTCCTAGAGAGATACAGTTAGTGAATGTAGTCACTAAGTGGATAAATGGCCCACCAGTATCGTCATTCCAAAGGCCCATACGTCGCCTGCGGCGGACATCGTGAATTTGTCCGCTTCGAAGTGCTCCGGCGCCATCCAATCCAAGGTACCTTTCCGGTCCCCTTGGACGACCAGGCTAAACGATGCTTCAGCAAGGCGGGAGGAACCAAAGTCAGTAAGGAGCGCATGACCATCGTTAGAGACCAAAATATTGGCCTGTGATGGAGGGCCTGTTACTAATCAATCATCTGGCTCAAACTCAAGTACACCCACGCCTTTGATGCCTCCGTGAATAATAGGACCCTGTTCATAAGTGTGGAGGTAATGTAGTCCGTTTGCAATTCCCAGGATCTAAGTAACAGGCTGAGAGGGGCAGTAGATGCGAGACATTCATGAAGCATACCAACGGACGAGGATCGACATTCGGATTTTGCACATAACGAAACGCATCCCCGCTGGGTACCAATGGAGACACAATGGAGATCGTGTGATCGAAATTGGTTGTGATCCCGAGTAGTTCAGCAACATTTTCATGTGCGAGGTTCCACCAGACATATATTCCGCTGAGGATTCTCTGATCCGATGACATAAGAAACCGCAACGACAAGAACAAGAAATATAAACTGCTGACCATGAGTACAGTAAGAGCATCCTTATCAACATAACGGACGACTTTTACTGCCACCTTTTGTTTTGGTTGTGGAATCCGAGTTTCCTCAGTGCCATTCCCCGACGCCTTCGTTTGTTCTAGGCCTAGAGTTCCCTCGAATACATTGCCATAGGTGCTGGATCCAATGCGTTTTGATGCGTCTCGAGAAACTCGATGTCCGAGGTCGATCGAAGCGATTCGATCATACACCCTCTTCTCTGAACAAGGACAGGAGCCAGGATGTTGGATTACTTCAATCCTAACTGGGTATTTCCTTGAGTCCTTCCACATCATACAAGAAGTTCGCACTGTCCAGTGAGGAAGACGAGTATGCTTGATGCAGATGTGAGAAGGGCCAGGGTACGACTCTGCCATGGATTGGGCATGCTCCGGTCCTCTGATTAGTATCTTGTTGTATTCTTCCTTGGCATCCTCTTCACTGCCCGCAAAAATCTTGCTACGTTCCTCATGGAAGACGTGTATCCAAACTTGCCCAAAGCATTGCCCAAAGCCAACTGAAAAATGAGAGTTAGTTAGACTATTAGCATAGCTTCTGGCACATAGAGGATCAGAGCTGTTTAATTCAACTTTGTTACCATCCATGAGTTCATTTGGATATGTGCTGGAGCAGGAAAAACCACGCTCAAAAACTGCTTCGTCGTCAAATTCGAAAATTGGATTGCGATGGGCAAAGTCTTGATATCTGAGATGAAGTTGCTCGAACCTTAGAACTCCTTCCTCAGGGGACGCGGCTTCGGATCGAGGACCAAAAGATCGATAGTAATTGGATTTCCACAAGGTCAAATAGATCGTCACTGGTCTCTGACCTTCGGAAGGACGGCACTGCAAGATAGCTTGGAAGACTATGGGCAAGCCAATACATGGTCTGAGAGGAAGCCATATTTGAATGCCACGGTTCGTGACGGGGAATGAGCCAAGTCGTTCTTTCTCCTCCTTTGACATCCGTGCTTTGAGTGCCTCCGTGAATTCGTCGATCGCCATTGTTTGCAGGTCAGAACAATCGCGAAAGAAGTGCGGTTCATCTGCGAGGACACTCCCAGATCGCCCAATGTTTCCATGTGGATCCCATGCAAAAATGCTCTGGTCGTCCGAAATGCGGATGATCTCCAACTGCAAACGCTGAAATGCTGTCTTCCCTTCCCCGTACAACAACGGCATGTTCACACCCAGCAGGCCCATCAACGAATATGCCTCGTCCTCAACTCGACTGGTCTTCCGATCTGCAGCCCACGACATGATTTGAGCAACACAGGGACGGGTAAAGGAAAACCCATTTATTAATATGTTCTGCGGTACTCGCGTGATATCTTGCAAGGTGCTGGAATGCGTTCTCTTATCGCCAATGAGCCGCCAATCTTTGTTGAAGAATCGGACGTCGTCCGGGGCGATCAATTCCTGAAGTGTCCACCCACGCGAGAACCATTCCGGACAGCGGTTGGAATGGGAATCCCTGGGTTTGGTAGGAAAGGATAGGTCGAGAACATCATGAAGGTACACATAGCATCGTGCCGATTTTTCATACCAGCGGTACATGGAATTGATGGCCTCAGATAGCTCCGCGCTGCTTCGTTTGTCGATGCAGCAGGTATCGACCCACAACCACTTGAACCCATCCTTTTCAGCCTGTTTACAGCTCCTGAGGATCTTCTGATAGCCATCACGATTGCGAATTTCATCCTGCCTTTTGGTATCCATGTTTGCCAGCTCAACCATCTCTTCATAGTTGACTTCTGCATTTTCTCCAGACTCTTGCGCAATCCACCGATGAGATAGAATTGCGTAGTCTGTGTTTTCAGAATTGCGCCAGTGAAGAATCTTGCCAGCTTGGCGATTGACTGGCTGCTGGCTCATAATCATCTGCTCTCTCTCCGAAAAGGATTTCACATTTATCAGATGCATGCTGCGTGAGTCTGTGCGTGTTCCTGTTAGACTACGAACGGTTACCTGCGAAGTTAGAGCGCCATACGTACCAAAGCTACAGCCACCAAAATCAGACAAATGCTCTCGAAAATTGGCTCCAAGGATTTCGCTACAAGTCTGAAATGTGGTGAAGAGGTATATAAACGACCCGGAAAAATGACACCCACAGATATGATCTCCGAACTGTTCGTTGTTGTGAGTCCTTGTGACCAACAACAGACAGTGGTGATAAGGGCAGTGGCCTTATGACCTAATGGAGTTTTAAAAAACCTACCGGACCGTCAGGCCCACCGACAAGTTTGTACTTCCGTCTGCGGGCTGGGCATAGGAAATGGCACGGGTGTACCCGCGGGTGGACAGGTACATTTGTAATGCCAACTTCCAGAGCATTCAAAACATTAGCCTTGCTCAGTTTGAGTATCACCTACAGTTCACCTTGTTCACAAACAAGGTCACTCCCAGTGGAAATTGGACCGCTTTTTTTCGACATCCGCGAATCTGCTGTAATTCAGTCTCCATCGTGTTCTCTGCTTTCTCGTGTACGCATGCCGACTACACTTTTGCCTCGTTTACATATTCTCTTCATGCTATTTCTCTGGTTCTCTGAAATACATCCCATTCCTTCTTTGTTCTTCCATCTAGCTCACCCAGTCGATCATCCTCTTTCCGTAGATGTTCGTTGGGATGCTGGGTAAACAAACGCTCGTCGAAGTCGCGCAGAACGCGGATACAGGATCTACCTCGACTTCGCGACAATGCGACTTATACATTAAATGGTGTCAGTTGCCCTGACAAGGGTCTGGCAAGGTCCACGATGCGGTGCTCAATAGTTTGTGCTTGGGAGCGGTAATCGGCGAACGCGAATGCAGGAGCGATGAGTAACTGTTGTCTGGCGACTGTGACTTTCTCGCCGGTCCCACTGACCACACTGAATGTTTTGTTAAGCGGTGTTATAGAACTCCACATTCCAGACCGTCAAGCACAGGCGCCTTGGTTCGGAGCATGCGCACGAGGATATATGTGGGTGGGTATTGCAATTCGTAGACCTGGCCTGTCGTTGTGCTAATTTGTTCTCGTGGGTTGAGAAGTATTTCGACCACGTGGCCCCATGCTCCGTTGGCAACGTCCAAATCAGTCGATACGTTGAATGTCACCATAACTTCCATCCCGACCGCGACTTCCACCTCATCGGCAAGTCCCGCCCGGTCGTGATGATTCTTGCCCCGTCCTGTCTTGGGTTTCGCTGCCACCGCGAATTTCTCCTCTAATGTTAGTTGGCGTCCCTGCACAGTATCAAATGCTGGGCATTTGATGAGCGAAATGCCGAGTGCTTGTGTGCGCGTTAGCCGAACGGCATGCCTCGGGGTAACCAGAAGAACATCTTTCCATGGAAGGGTGGGCAGTCGTTGTGCGTTACAATGAGCTGACGAAGCATGGCAATATGTCTTTTATCGCAATTGCCGTGGCGGACATGCTGCAAGAGGGCCAACCATTCTGGATCTGTCACTCAAACCTAAGTTTTTAGGCGCACAATGGTGTCAAATTGTTCATATAACTTCTTTCCCAACAGGTCGCTGTGCACTGAGTTATGGGAGCATCAAAGAATAGAGTGAATGTGATATGGTGTTTAAATGTATGTATATATAGTAATACTTTGGTTTTGTGAACAAGGTGTTGGCCGTCGTCGACGGCACTCTAGTGTATTACTACCTATGGAAAGTTGATAAATGGCTTTTACTAGTACTAAGATGACCACTGAGGTCAGGAGTGGTTATGGTACACTAGGGTTCCAATTCTCACGTATGTAGAAGTACAGAACATTATGTAAAAAGAAACACACTACGCCAAAGTAACATGACCGACATGTAGTTCACTGATTCGAAATGCCTCTGTTCATGATGTGCTCTGCATAAGAATTCGCAGCCTCTTGTTCCTATTGCAGCATCGAAGGTCCTCCATGCGTTCATATTCAATCATCTCAAGAACCTTGTCGATCGAAGGCCGATGGGATGGATCATGCGACCAGCACGATAAACATAGGTGCCACCACCAATCTGTCAAACGTTGTTGAGTAGCCTCATCGTTAGGGCGGTCAGGTGGTCCATTGTGGATGCGTCGTTGAAGTTCCTCTGAACTATTTATTGAATGGAACGGAAGCTTTCGTGTGAACAGTTCCTGCAACCGTCCTTCAATACCTGTGATTGAATCGGGGAGCTCCAGCATACCAGTGCCGTCATACCGAGCGCCCACACATCCCCTGCAGCAGACCCCGTTGGACCATCCAAGGTCTCAGGGGCCATCCAATTGATTGTGCCCACACGATTCACCAAGGTAGAAGAGTCGACAAGATCAAACAGTCCAAAACCTGTGAGGAGAGCACGGTCATTAGAGGAGATCAAGACATTCGACTATATGTGGATCGATCAAGCCATTAATTGAGAATCAACAAATGCCAACATACACCTTTGAGAGCACCGTGAAATATGGGCTGCGGAGTGTGACTGTGAAGGTACTGCAATCCATTTGCAACTCCAAGGAGCTAAATACAGTATTTAAATAAGCTTGTAAATGGGAGAGGGTATATATTCCCACATACCAGAGGACGGGGGTCAATATCACCGCTTTGTACAAATTCGCGAGCGCTGCCCTTCTCCATCCATTCCGAAACCAGCGATATCTTTCCATGGAATTTGGTGGAGATTCCGAAGAGTGGAAGAATATTTTCGTGGCGAAGTTTAGTTAAAGCATGTATGCCTTCAACCATATGCTAACTACTGGTCAGCCTTATGCAGAGGAAATAACGACATATTGAACCTTGAAAACCTCCACGTTGAGAGGAAGACCGCCGAAGTTCGCTTTCACTGCTACCATTATTTCCTCGGGACGATATAGAGGAGATGTATGAGCCATTATTCTTTCCTTATTGCGGCGCAATTTCCCCCGGAATGCAACGTCGGTGTGATCACGGCACAATGCCGCTCTATCCAGTTCAATTTGTTCGCTGACATCAAAGCCGTATGACGATGCCAGTTTAGAAATTTCTTCTAGTGCCCGAGTTGCGTCCATTGTGGTCTCGTCCTGGGAAAGATATGTAGGTGTTGAGTTCCAGCACGAACGGCAACTCACGTGTCTTGTCAAGATAGAACCCATCTGCATTAATTTGTGGGCATCTACTAAAAACACACAGAAAGGGGACTATACCATCTTGCTGATTGTTCCGATGATATCCAACGTTGAAGGTCGCAACTCCTTGCGGTTCCAGCATGAGAGACACATATCCCACCACTGCGGTGTCATACGGTAACACGTCTCCTTGTCACTCGGACGGCGCGGTTGTCCTTTGAGAATGCTGGTGATAATATTCGAGGGACCCCGACATTCATGGAAAGGTATTTTCCGCGTGAACAATTCCTGCACCGATTGAATTCAACTCAGGGAAAGAGCAAATGAAAAGCATACCAGAGTCGTCATTCCAAGTGCCCACACATCTGCTTCAGTTGATGCATCGAAATTATCAAGCATCTCTGGTGCCGTCCAGTTTACTAAATCTCCTTTCCGGTTTGAAACTGACATTGAGAATGAGGAATTTCTCAACAGCGAGAAATCAAAATCATAAATAAGTGCTCGGCCGTCATCAGAAATTAATACATTGTGCTACACCAGGATTCAATCAAATAGGATCAACCGCATGTACCAAACGACTTACACCATTTATGCCTCCATGGATTATTGGTCCTGAAGGGTGATTATGCAAATAATGTAGTCCTTGTGCAATTCCCCAGATCTGTGCCGACGACGTGAAGTTAATAATTATTTCAAGACACCTCAACATACCAAGGGACGAGGATCAATGACGCAATCTTGTACATGATCATGTGCACTTCCTCTCTCCATCCACGGAGTCACGATTGACAATGTCATATTGAAGTCGGTCGTGATGCCTAGGAGTGGAACGGTATGGTCGTGTCGGAGCTTCGACCAAATATGTACCTCTTTGAGGACACACTACCGAAGTGTCAGAAAGGGTGACGTGTGGTGATTTAAAATACCTTGATGGTATTTATATCTCCCGGAGGAGCGTTGCGTGAAGTCTTTATGGCTACCTTCGTTCCTCAGGGTTATAGTGAGGGTAAACTATAATTGTTCAGGGAAGATTTTACCTTCATATTCTTTCCTTCATTTTGGGAGCCACCCTCCACAGTTGCTACCTTCATCCCCTTTCCCCCAGGAGAAAGATTGCCCGAGCGAACTTCACTAAAACCACCAAGAAAAATCCTTTCATCTCTGACCAACCATCCATCCAGAATGGTGCTGTACCGCAATGCGCGACGGGCAAATGCGCCGAGTGCAGTCGGGTCAGATAAACTTGGGCTTGTGTTAATTAATGTCAGTCCATGATGATGGACACAGGCTCACGATGTACGTCTGGTGTAAGGCTGGGTACACGTGGAAGTGAGACGAAGAGTAGTGGTATCAACATGTTAAAACGAAGACATACACGACGAAGGAGCGAGCCAGTGTCGACCTTTGAAAAGGTCTGAAGACACGTAACGCCGCAAGTTAGAAACGCTTAGGATTAGCGACCATCGTAATTGCATACCTGCAGAATTCTAATGTTCTCAACAATATTTGACATCGAGGGACGCCAAGATGGATTGCGATTCCAGCATGATAAGCATATGTTCCACCACTTATCCGTCAGGCGAGAGCAGGAAGTATCGGAGCTGGGGCGCTCCCACTCTTTGAGGACAATTTGATACATTACAGCAGCTTTGTTCTTCAGATTATCAAATGGGCGCTTCCTGGTGAACAACTCCTGTGGAGATAGAGCTGAGTGCCACTGATAGAAGAGCTGTTGATCGACTTACTAGTGCTATCATTCCGAATGCCCATACGTCACCTGCCGTGGTCATCGTGAACTCATCCCCCTCCAAATACTCAGGGGCCATCCAATTCAAGGTTCCTCCTGGGCGCTGTTCGACAGCCAGGCTAAATGATGCTTCAGCAAGATGAGAGAAACCAAAGTCGGTAAGAAGAGCATGTCCATCATTGGACACCAACATGTTTGTCTATTTTCAGGGCTTGTCGAATCAAGCGCGGGTTTGGAAAGAAATGCACCCACGCCTTTAATATCCCCATGTATGACAGGACCCTGCTCATACGTGTGAAGATAATGCAACCCATTTGCAATTCCCAGGATCTAAATGGTATTCTGAGACGGGCAGCCATTGTGAGAATTCATGCATCATACCAACGGACGAGGATCGACGTCAGGGTTTTGCACGTAATCAATCGCATTCCCCCTGGACATCAATGGAGACACCATAGATATCGTTTGATCGAATATGGCTGTCATCCCAAGTAGTTCGATAACGTTTTCGTGTTTGAGCTTGGACCAGACATATATTTCTCTTAGTACTTCCTGATACATTGTCATGCGTCATGAGGGACGAAAGAAAATGAACTGCTGACCTGGAGGACAGGAAGGGCGCTCTTATGATCACCATAACGGACGACCTTCACTGCCACCTTAGTTTGCTCTGGCTGCAGAGTTCCCTCGTATACATTGCCATAAGTGCCGCATCCAATGACTTTCGATACGTCTCGAGAAACCCGATCCCCGAGTTCGACGGAGGCGAATCGCTGATCAACTACACTCTGCAGCTCGCCGAGGATAATCTTGACAAGAATCAGTAGAAGTGCCGGATATAGGTTTCACACATTCAATGGAACCACGTACACTTCGACTGGAATTACCTGTGGACACGGTCTGCCTAGATTGTTCTGGGAGCATCACCGGTCTATCCGAATCGCCAGTGGAGGTGAAAACGATGGAAACCAGGATGCTGGCAAAAACGAGACAGATGGGAAACATCACCACCATGGTACTACATCATAGGCGCTCAGATAACTCAGGGACGACGTTGTGTGTGAGTCGCTGCAATGAGCAAAGTAAAGCCATTACTAATTGACAAGGACGATGGTGACCAAAATCAGCACTTACTATCACCCCCGAATCCCGATTTGAATAAGCCTAAAAAACCGTAGCCCAAAAGCGTATTGTAAGTAATCATATAGGTTAGTCTCATTGCCTCGTTTTTCCCAACACTGGCAATAACTCTTGCCCCCAAAAACTGTTCTACAACTGAGGTATTAGGAGGGATTGTCTTTAGACACCAATCCATCGAGGTTGATGCTACACCGTGATGCACGCGTGGCAAGTTCTTTCAGTATCGCCCTAGGGTCCGATGGGTAGAAGCTGATCTCCGCCAACACTTTACAAGGAAATGAGTGGGCGTCGACCTCGAATTTAGTCTAAGAGTGTGCTGTGCTGTGAGGTGCCGATTCGGTGGTGTGCAATCTCTGTGACTAATGTGTGATACGCGCACGCGAAACCAGAATCAGTCCTTGAAGATGTGATCTCAGTAGAGAGGGAGGTAATAGAGGAATAAGGATCGGGATTACACGCGAGGACAATGAGAAGGGGCTGGAGGTCGGGGCCAGTAAATAGTAAGTTGAAGGGATCGCGCCTGATCGCGCACGTGACAGCCTGGGGCGGGATGCAACGCAATCACGACTGCCACTCCGCTCTAACATTATTTCATATCAAGTTCGACGTGCGCGCGGTATCCGGGTGTAGCTTCGACCCTGTCGAAGTTGGCGTGCACACTTGTGACCTTCCGAACGCTGGTGAGCGAGTACATCTCTGGCCAACTTCTGGCAATCGGTGCTTACCGGACGGGACTACATACGAAGCCCCCACAGTTTGGCATTCCACTGCGGACCCTGGATCAACCACTCCTGTTACTGGCCGCCTTCGACAACGAAGTATTTGGCGTGTGTACACACCTAGTCTCCTGCACTAAGGCTGAATCCACAGCCTAGAGAGGAGTTCCTGTAATTCGACATGCATCATAGTGACGGTGCCGGAAATACCGGCAGCTAGCGTCCAGCCGAGCAGTGAGCGCTAGGTAGGCGCCCACCTCTCTCGTCCTCGAACCGCCACCTACTAACGTGTGCTCGTCGCCATCTCCTTCAGCATCCTCGCACATCCGTCTCTCTCGTTGCACCCACCTCCGCACCCTTTATACCCTGTAATTGCCCTAGTCATTTAAGTCCATAAATAACACACAATGATTCGGCTCAGTCCATTCGCCCTCAGTCCACGGTGCACGACTTCCGGCGAGCAGGTATCCCGCCCACCCGAGCGGCTCCACCTGCCTCGCCCCAGCCGAGCTAACGCTCGGCCCAGCCCAACCACAGCAGGTCGCGCACCACCGAACTGAGCGACCGACGAAGCTGGACGTCCATTCTCTCTGTGCTTTTGCCAACCCGGATCAATGGGTCATTGGATCGTCTGACCACGCCGCGTTGTCCACATGCACAGCTTCGCTGATACCGTTTTATGGTGCACTACGCATTTCGCCCAGATCCATACCAGCGTCTCATACACTGCGCAGCGGGATCTCTGCCTTGTGTAATGCCCTTAGTGCCCTGCAGGGTCTATTTCAAATAAGCCAATCGCTCCATAGTCACATCCACTGGTCAGTTTCTACGCCTGCAAATGGTATATCTGGTCTTAGGGTTCGTGACCTCTGATACACGCCTCGGCAACCAGTGATATCGAATCATCTATCTTGATCTCCAACGATAGGCCAGGTCGATACCCTGGACCTTAGACTTTGAAGAACGCACCACAACCGCGCTGCTTGATCAGGGATATACGCTGTGCCTCTACCTCAAGATGTCTCCATAGTTGTATGATGGAGTGATCCAGGGCGTCAATCTCCAGGACCATTCTCTGCTTGGGCTGATCCAAGGACAAATTCCTAGTCGCGAGGTTTGGGGTTTTCCGCAGGACATAAAATAGGCTCAGCCAATACATCGTTCGTTCTTTACTCCTCTATTGAACTCTAGGCCAACTCCATGCCCACAAATCAAGTACCTCCCCAGTAGGTGTCAATCATCCGAGCTGACAATGCCAACTGTTGGGGGCCGATATATTGTGTATTAATATTAGCCCTAGTTCACAGGATCCCAGGCCAACTCTCGAAGAATATGCCAAACGTGCAACCCGGTATAGTATCAACCTCAATGCATGTGTATCCATGGATGTCGATGAATCATGTGATTTTCGCGTCGGAGGGCCCGCCCTTGTTCGTTCGGGAACTATTGATCTGAGGAATATGGAGGTCAGACCTACAGGTGGTCGTTTCTGGGAAGGTACATATGGTAACAGGGTAAAGTGGTTTCTTAACTATTATCTTGGTTTCTAATATGGAAGGCTTGAAGGTGGCCATAAAGATTCCACGAGCCAGTCCCGTAAATAGTGAACGTAATATCAAGGTACTTCCAACTTTCAGCCTTTTCAACGACACTCTTACTTTTGAGCAGGAATTTCTACAAGAGGTGCACGTCTGGTCCAAGCTGGACCATGCAAATATCCTCCCACTTCTCGGCATAACCACCAAGTTCAATTTGACTGTGTCCATTGTTTCTCCATGGATGAAGAACGGAAACGCACGTGATTATGTACGGGATGAAGCTATTGATCCTCGCCCTTTGGTAAGTACACATCAAGGAGGAGTTATCAATCTAAATACTACACAGATCGAGGGAATTGCGAAAGGGCTGCATTATCTGCATAGCCACACACCACATCCGATATTCCATGGCGATATGAAAGGTGTAGGTCTAGTTTGCTTTACCGAGATAGTTTCTGTTTGACGTGATCATGTTGCAGGTCAATGTGTTAATATCCGATAACCATCAAGCCCTCCTGACCGACTTTGGCTACTCTGTCGCCGTCAATTCTTCCTTTAGTATGACCATGCCCAGTCAGGGGGGGATCAAAGGCACGTGGGGATGGATGGCTCCCGAAATTTTGGATGGTAGTAATGTATCAGCCGAAGCGGACGTGTGGGCTTTCGGGATGACAGCGCTCGTACGCCATTCACTCTTTCACCTTTTTAATGTTAAAGGAAAATCCATGCAGGAGCTCTTTACGCGTGAAGAGCCTTACCGTGAACTCCACACAATCGCTGCCATCGCAACTAGCATCGCTAGAGGACGAAAGCCAAATTGCCCAAGCGCTGAAGATACATGTCAGCGTATGACTTACGAATGGTGGGATATCTGCTCCAGATGTTGGGAATACAACCCCGCGTCCCGCCCAACAACGTTGAGGATAGTTGAGAAAATCACAAAGATCGTACGTTCCTCGCCAGTTGCAAAGTGGTCCGTTACCTACCTACCCTCCTAGATGAACATGTCCCGAGCCTCGGTTCCCAATGGCATCGGTGGTTGAACTTTGACTATTGTAGTGTCCGTGCTCGGCCATGGAGATTGTCACATAGGGTTAACATTTACTACCTGAAATCCGGCGTGGATCCTAGAGATACACCCCATATTGATATTGAAATCCTGTTTCTGTAAGGAAATTCCAGGGTGGACTCTGATTAAGCAAGCTAGGTAGAGGGAATGATAGTGGTGACCATCCAGCGTATTATTGTATCCAAACGGAGAGTCATCGGAAAAGGTTTGATGAAGCAAGGTTGGAAAGGCACACGCCATGACGTAGTGCTATGCCAAGAGGGCAGAAAACGAGGCACGAGCCTTGTAAATAGCGCAAGGCTGGTGACCAGGATCTGCAATCTGAAGTAGTAACACCTAGTTTGCATGGAGAACCCAGTTGGCTGGACGACATTCCAACTGTCTGACCAATGCTATCATTACTTACTCCGGAACAGCTGTTGTGATTGCCTTTGGCCTCTATCTCTACTTCACACTGTGTGAGCGACTGAAACGGATGATTGGATGAATCTGGGGGAGGATGAGACACACTCGGCGTCTAGTCTCGGGTCTCGGCACCACCCGTTATGGTGACATGGGGAGTTTTTCGGAGTTTGAAAAGGGAGTGCAACCACAACGGACGTGCAGTGCATTTCACGCAATCGCAAAACAGGCCATGGATCCATCCCTTTCAGCTTGGGCGTGCACGCGGTAAGTTTTTCATCAGGGTGTAGTTTGAACACCGTTGAAGTTGGCATGCACACTTGTGGCCTTCTGAAGGCTGGTGGGCAGGTGCATCTCTGGCCAACAGGCTGTTTAGCAGCCAAGATCAGTATGTGCTTATCGGACAGAACTCGTAGACGAAGCCCCTGCAGCTCAGCGTTCCACTGCGGACCCTGGATTAACCGCTCCTGTTATTGGCCACCTTCGACAACGAAGTATTTGGCATGCACACACACCTGGTCTCCTGCACTAAGGCTGAATCCTAGAGAGGAGTTCCTGTAAGTCAGACTTCAGTACGCACACCTCTCTCGGTGCTTTTCCCCACCCATCAACGGATCGTAGAATTGGTCTGACCACGCCGCGTTGTCCCCACGCTGCACCCACATCTTCGCTGCTGACTGTTTAATGTATGCATTACGCATTTCGTCCAGATCCATCCCAGCGCTGAATACATAGCCCCAAATCTCTGCCTTGTGTAATACCCCTGTAGGGCCTGTTGCAATTTATCCCATTGCTTCATGGTCATCTCCTGCTCGCACGTAGAGTTCCTACGCGCACGAATAGTAGATCTGGTCTTAGGGTTTATGAATATTGGTACCCAACGATGGATTGGTACGACACCCTGAACCTCGGACTTCAAAGGACGCATCACACATGTGTTGGTACCTTCATTTGATCAGGGATGTGATTAACTACTTCACGTCTTTACCTCAGGTATGTCCCCGATGTACTGACCTTTAATCCAAGGCGCAATCTTCAGGACCCTTGGCCAACTTCTAGTTCCTGTGTAAACAGGAGGTTTGGGCTTCTTCACAGGGCAGATATAAAATGTGTTCAGCCAGCACTCTCTCCACTGAACTATACGATATCTCCATGGCTAGTAGAAATGAAGGATCTTCACAGTAAGTGTCAATCCTCCAGCTAACAGTGCCATCCATCGTGGGCGGACATATGTGAATTAATCCTGGCTCTAGTCCACAGGATCCCAGGAAAGATCTCGCAGAAATGGCCAAACGTGCAACGCGGTGCAGTGTCAACCTCGATGGATGTGTATCCATGAACGAGGACGTCCTCTTGTGCGGAAGCGGTGCCGTTGTTCGTTCGGGTACTATTACAGCTGTTTTCATATATACTATCGCCTACCAGATACTTGGCCTCCCCGGATACTTGGCCAATTTCTAAAAACCAAACTATTTCCCTAGTAATAAATTTTCTGTACAGTCACAATCAAAGAAGAACTGGCCACCGAAAAGATCACGAAACTTACCCGCCGCGAGTTTCGAGTAGTTCGAGTAGTTCGAGTAGTTCGAGTATTTCGCTTGCGTCGCGTCGAGCGGTTGAGCCATGTGGGAT
>Ga0307518_10000660_pt1 | contig 25927 bp, 13 predicted proteins | sample 25_EM_MG_FD_203889 | JGI IMG/M metagenome (GOLD analysis project Ga0307518, IMG submission 203889) | Populus trichocarpa ectomycorrhiza microbial communities from riparian zone in the Pacific Northwest, United States - 25_EM | ecosystem: Host-associated > Plants > Roots > Unclassified | place... | reverse complement strand
GGGTCAAATTGAAAATTTTTACAGCCAAGAACCAATCTGCAAAAATCATCAAACTATAGGGGCGCAATTGATTAAAACTGGGGGGTGGAATTGAAAAAAATTGAAAGTTTAATGGTCAATTGAGGGTGAAATTGAAACAATCCGAGACCAAGGACTAGAGTAAAAAAGGCGCCTAAATACGAGGACAAAATTGATGTTTTTCAGGGGCTAAATTGCACTAAATCAAAAATTTAGCGTCAATTAACGGTGCAATTGAACAAATTTAAAAGATAGAGGACTCAATTGTACTTTGGCTAAAATCCTTAATTCAAGGCTAAACGACGCTGTTTTGCATAAGAGAGAGAGAGAGAGAGAGAGACCAGACGATGCATCGTCTAGTCACTGTTTATTATTGATTTTTAGCCAAAAAGTTGTCTAGGTGGCTACTTTTAAAGGTGCATTTAATACTTCATTTCTCCACCAAAATTGCACGTAAATGGTCACCTGACATTGCTAAACAACCCTATGTGGTCCGTTCAAGCTGATTGACACTATAGAGGTCGCGATGACGACCTAAAGTGGCCACCTCAAGCAGCCTTGAACTGTTAGATTTGACAATTCATGGTGCCTACTTTGAACCAACGGTTGGGATCCTTCCCAACCAAATCAAGGGCCAAAATGTTTTTCCCAGTATAGACAAGATTGCCCTCTTCCACCCCCTATAATTAGGGGTGGATTCCATGGCCTGAGTATGAAGAAAATCGGGTCCAACTCTCCCCCTCTCTCGACTATGGCCTTTGAACACCACCATTCCCACCACCATCTTGTTCATCACCATCTTTACCATGAGCACACGCCTGAACACCTCACATGATGATTGCACCATCTATACTTCTCTTCCCTGCAGGTTTCTCTCTTTCTCTTCTTCTTCCCGCCTCCAACTCTGCCGGGCGCCACCATCTCTTCCACCATCCTCAGCCAGACAAGTGACAACAGCCACAACCCTTGAGCCAGGTAAGCCCCTCATTCCTCTTCTTCTTTCTTCACCCTCTGTTCACAAGTGCAAATAGTAGACGTGAATTATAATTCACATCTTATTGTTCACGCATGAACAGTAGGCGTGAATTATAATTCATGACCACTGTTCATGTAGTGGATGTTGGGTCAGGCCAATTCTGGCCCAACCTAAATAGCTGGGTCAAGTTTGACCCAAAAGGAGAAAATAAAAAAGATCTATTGAGTCAAGATTGGCCCAATCTTCAATAGTCAAGTTGGCCCAATACTTTTGAGTTGAGTTCGGCCTAATTAGGTGGGTTGGGCCCATCCCATAATTTGTATAATATGTTAATATAATTATATATTATTTTAAAAAAAATCCTTTCAAAAAATTTATGATTTTCTCAAATGTTTTCCCACCAATTTTGTATAATATCGAGCTATATATTTACACTGTAAGATACAAACCCGGTATTAAAATACTCGACTTTCTCTGAAATATTTCTAAAATTTTTTTTAAAAAAAATCTCAAAACTTTTAAATTAATTTCTCTTTCAAAAAAACAAAACAAAAAAAAATATTTTGTTTCCATGCATACGGCCAAATCCTAAAATTTTCCAATCATATTTTCTTAAAAAAACAAAAATTGCATCTTTCTAATGTTTTTAAAATGCAAAATGGATATTGTAACCAGTTTATGATTATCCATTAGGATTTGACTAAAATGTCAAAAACCCTTTTGCCAATCATTTTTTTTTTATTAGGATTGATTGTATACTTTAATATCTGTGGGTTATAAAATACACGATAGAGTACACCCTCAAATATTAAAGATACAAGGTGTAAAACAAATGCAATGCTAAAATTTGAACTTTAGAATAGAGATTTGCCTTAAACTTTAGAAAAGACTAACGAATAGAAATCTGACCTAGAAAAACAATCAAATAACAATGCAGCTTACCTTAGATAAGGTGCAATGAAGGTGATGCGTATCCTTCTTGCACAACTAGTCCCTTACCCAGACTCTCGCATACCATTGGTTTCTAGTGACCATAATACTAGGTGGCGACTCCTGAACCTTAATCATAATTTTATGATTAAACCGAAACCTTTTTCCTTCCCAACAACACACAACACCTCCTCAGGAGGCACGATAAAAAGCTCATCATCGCCCCTCGACGTCGCGGCGCACCCCGTGACAAGTTGTATTTTTATATTTATGTCTTTTATATAGCCATGGCCTAATTTGAAGCATATTTTTTCATCCTTATTGCATCCCAATGAAATTGCCAAGTAAATATTCCTTTCTCATATTACTACATTGATGTTGAATGGAGGATGAAATGGGTTGTGATATAATGTTCTGTCCTTGTTTACAATACAATTGACATAAAAAATGCAAGACGTCCAATTGCATACGAAATAAATGTATGATTGGAATAACAACGTAACACGTCTAATTGCATACTAACATTTTTAAAATTTTGGTATAATTATTTAATATACTGTTGTTAAATTAAAAGTCATTTAATTTTATTATAGTACTTCTTTAATTTATTGACATGTGTACAAAAAGGTTGTAATAACTTAATATTTATAACAAATATTAAGTGTTAATTGAAGTAAAATATATCATTTACTTTGTAGATATGGACGTGGATTGATTTAATGGTTTTTTTATGAGGTTATGAAAATATCATGAATAATTTTGTTCAATATGTTTCATATGGTTGTTGTGGTAGAAATAGTGGTAGTGATTTGAGTTATAGTAGCGGTGCTGGTGATGATAGCAATACAAATGATGATGATGACGACGACGACAATGAATTTGATGATGATGGGGAAGGAGATTTGTTTTGGCTGAAAGAGTTTTATCGTCATAAACTAATGTTGTGCACAACTAGAGCACTTGATATGTTTTATAATAATTATATTTATAGAGAACCATGCATAGTTTCTTACAACACGAGAATGCGATGGTTGAATGAAATTCTAAATGGGCATTGGATATGTTGTGTTAATAAATTTAGGATGGATGCATCCATGTTTCAGAATTTATGCTTTGATTTAGAAATGTAATATGGATTAAAATCATCAAGGAGGATGAGTGTTATTGAGAAGGTCAACATGATTCTTTATACATTAGCACTCGATGCTTCAAATAGAAAAGTTGAAGAGAGATTTCAACATTCTAGTGAAATCATGAGTAGATATTCCAATGAAGTTCTCAAGTCTATATGCTCGCTAGCAGTTGAAATAATCAAACCAATTGATCCATAATTTTCAACAACACAACACCAAGAGAAATCACAATGAATCTAAGATATATGCCACATTTCAATATAACATTAATGTTGGTTAATGATTTAATAATTATGTAAGCTACATAACAAAAAATTTATTTCGACTACGTTTGAAATGATTGTTTTCTTAATTTTTTTTATGTAAAATTGTATTGTAGCTATCGATAGAACACATGTGCATGCTTGTTTATCATAAGAAAATCAAATATCATTTATTGACAGAAGAGGTGTACAAAAGCATAATGTAATGGCAACATGTAACTTTGACATGGAATTTACATTTGTTTGTGCTAGATGAAAAGTAGCACAAATGATACAAAAACATTTTTTGAGGCCATCATTAATCCTAATATCAAATTTCCAAAGCCATTGGAAGGTATTTATGATTGAACAATGTAAATGTTAATAAATTTCATTACAAATTTTTTGTGTTGCGTGATTGAGATTAATTTACAGAAAAAACTTATTATTGTAGGGAAGTATTAAGTTGTTAACTCTAGTTATCCAAATGATTATGGATTTCTGGGCCCATATAGAGGTGAAAGATATCATCCTCTAGAATTTCATTATTAAAGGCATCCACAAAGTCAGGAGGAGTTGTTCAATTGGGTTCATTCTTTAATACGATGTGTAATATAGTGAACTTTTGTGGTGTGGAAAAAAAGATGGAGAATTTTGTAGAACATACTAGTATTCTTATAAAATTCACAAGTTTAGATTGTTTTCGTATCAACGACTCTATATAATTCTATAAGAAGGAGGTCTGAACAAGATATGACATTTACTGAGTTTGATTATCATCCAAATTTTATTTCTTAGGATATTTTTAGTGATGTGGTTCCACGTTCACAAACATATGGAGGAAACAAGCCTTCACAGATGGATTATGTTCATGGTACGATTGCATCAAGTTTGATGGGACAATAATAGAAGTTTTATATTATCAGTTGTTGCTCTTACAATGTATTCAATGTTCAATTTTATATATGGAATAAATTTATGTCCTCTTTAGTCATTTTATGTGTAACAACAATTTCAACCACAATTTTAACCAAATACCTAATGACATCCTTTTGGTTAAACAACAATTTCAACCATGGTTTTAACCAAACACAAATTTCATCTTTACTAGCCACAACTAAAAGTGATTTTTCCAAAATTAGTTTTCTCAAACCACAAACATAAAATCTACGACAATATTAAACAAACTCTTAGTTAGTTGCGTGTGTATAGGCATTATAGAGGTCATAGGTTGGAGTCAGCTAGGGTGAGTTAGAACAAGGAAGATTGTCGAATAAATAAGAACATCGATTGAGTCTGTGAAATCCTTGACAAAAATAGCATTGGCACTTCTCAACACTCCTTGAAAAGTTGAGTAGCCGGGGGCAACACAGTGGATCGTGAAAAGGAAAAACAAGCAGTATTCAGATTAGCTAGGAGGCATTGAAAGATGATTAATTGATGAATCAGTGAACTGAGGACAATGTGATTCAAAGAAAAATAATCAATAAACGAGCACATTCAGATCATACTAGGGGCAATATTGTTCAAAGACAATCATGATCCAAGTGAACTCTAGAAGCAATTGAGAATAAAGATGTGCCTGAAAGACATCTTCATATCGACATTTGGGTTTACTCTCTGAAACATGGCAATGACTCCTGGAAGATGTTATTACATAGCTGCTTTTGAATGAATATCAGAAGGATGCACACCACCAAGACTGACGATGAAACAAAGATGTACCTGAAGGACATTTACATATCGTCATCCTTTAAAACATGGCTATCGACCGATGAGGATACATGAATGAATGTAATTAAATGACGAGAAGATACACACCACCAAGACTAACTGTGGAACAATGCTGCACTTGAAGGATAATTTCATATTGTCATCCTTTGAAACATGGTTGTCGACACATGTTATCACACAACTGCATTGAATGAATGCCGGAAAGGCGCCCACCACAATGACTGATTGTGGGGCAATTTGTTCTGAAGCCCAAAGGCGCACTTCACCGCCTGAGTATGTGTAACAGCCTCAAAAGTTAAATCAATTTATCCGTTTAACTTCCACATAAAGATATGGGTGATAAAAGCAACATCATTGATGAGGCCGAGACATTTCTTTTTACAATCTGATTAGATGAACTAAGGAGAATCTATTGAGAAGAACATTGAGCATACAACCATGAGCCTTTTACTACAAGCTGTGAGATGCATGTCTAGATGATTGGATAGTTTCCAAGAAAACTGATGATAACAAATACTTGAAGAGTATTGTTTCAAGCATATACTTGAAGAGTATTGTTTCAACTAGGGGCAAGTTCATGACTAATTGGCAATCTAGGATGAGGTCGACAATAGAAAACCTCTTGATGAGTGTTGGCTCAATACGCATGATCAATGAAAGAACAATTCTTAGGAGAATCCAGAAGATGAATGATTGGTTAAGCTCATTCATGATGAATCAAGCAACACCACACTTGAGGGCAGGGTCAAGCTTGATAAACAACAAGAGCAATAATCATCGTCGATAGCCCAAGATGGGCACTGCACTTACATCTGAGTGGAAGGCTAGCACACGAATGAACCAGCACATTGAAAGAATAAAGAAAGCTTTGAATAGCAAACAAAGGCAACCTGTGATGATGGAACATCGAAGAGGAGGAGGAGGGGACCTATATTTCAAATCAGGTAAGGATGCATACATGTCATCTAACCTCAAAGCATTGCACATATTTTTGATTTGTTCTAGGAAAAATCCTCAATGTAGTTCAGCAAGATTGTGGATAAAGAAAGAATCATTGAGTTAATGAATAATAAAGAATCATGGTTCTGATCTTGGAACAGGAAGAAGATGAGATAAGCCCTACAATTAGGAAAAGCTCAAAGAAAAGAGAAGATTAACCCTGCCATCAGGAAAAGTCTTCAGGTCAACCCTGTAATCAGGAAGTACTGAATTTTCAAACCCCGCGATCAGGAATTATTAGGTCAACCCTGTAATCAAGAAGCCCTAAATTTTCAAACCTCATGATCGGGAGTTACCAAGAAAACCTTGCCACTAGGAATCCTTGCAATCAATAAGAAAAGTGAGAAGAACCCTACTATTATGAATTTCTTAAAGAGAAAAAAAAAAGTTCAAGCGTTGTCATCAGGAAGAACAAGAAAAGCATGCCCTCAAAGAAATGAGAAGAACAACCCTGTCATTAGGAAGAGTCTGCAGGTTAACCCCGCAATCAGGAATTATTAGGTCAATCCTGCAATTACAAAGTACCAAGTTTTCCAACTCTATCATCAGGAAAATCGAGTTAATTTCAACCACCAGGAAGGACAGATATCAACCTTGCAATCAGGAAAAACCGAGGTCAATCTTGTAAAATCACAAAAAAAAAGAAGGCATCAAGTGAAAAGCTTGATCAAACTTTATCATAAAAAAGAAAAATGAGAAGAACCATACCATTAGGAAATTCTAAAAAAGAAGAAATAAGCAAGTTCAAACCCTGCCAACAGGAATAACACATAGGAATTTGGTTCTGGTTAAAGGGGATTGGCGAAAGGAATCTTAGTTTAGCCCAACCACACAGAATTTTGGTTTTGGTTAAAGGGGATTGGCGAAGGAAATCTCAGTTTAGCCCAACCACACACAGAATTTTGGTTCTGGTTAAAGGGGATTAGCGAAAAGAATCTCATTTTAGCGCAACCACACATAATTTTGGTTCTGGTTAAAGGGGATTCGCGAGAGGAATCTCAGTTTAGCCCAACCACATAGAATTTTGGTTTTGGTTAAAGGGGATTGGTGAAAGGGATCTCAGTTTAGCCCAACCACACACAGGATTTTTTTTGTTCTGGTTAAAGGGGATTGGCGAAAGAAATCTCAGTTTAGCCAACTACATAGAATTTTGGTTCTGGTTAAAGGGGATTGGCGAAAGGAATCTCAGTTTATCCCCACCACACAGGAATTTGGTTCTGGTTAAAAGGGATTGCCGAAAGGAATCTCAGTTTAGCCCAACCACACAAAATTTTGGTTCTAATTATAGGGGATTGGCGAAAGAAATCTCAGTTTAGCCCAACCACACACATAATTTTGGTTCTGGTTAAAGGGGATTGGCGAAAGGAATCTCAATTTAGCCCAACCACACATAAAATTTTGGTTCTGGTTAAAGAGGATTGGCAAAAGAAATCTTAGTTTAACCCAACCACACACGAATTTGGTTCTGGTTAAAGGGGATTGGTGAAAGGAATCTCTCTTTAGCCCAACCACACACAAGATTTTTTGGTTCTGGTTAAAGGGGATTGGCGAAAGGAATCTCAGTTTAGCCCAACCACATAAAATTTTGGTTCTGGTTAAAGAAGATTGGGAAAAAGAATCTCAGTTTAGCCAAATCACACAAGAATTTGGTTCTGGTTAAAGGGGATCGACGAAAGGGATCTCAGTTTAACCCAACCACACATTGCATTTTAGCTTTGAAATAAAGGAATCGTCGAATGGGGTTTCTGGTCAACCAAGATTTGAGAAGATCAGTGTCGAAAATATAGTTATATTTATCTTTACAAAACTTACTACACAAAGTCTTTGCTCCGTAAGTATTGTAAACATGGGGCATCTATTGTAACCTATTTTTGGGTCCCCGCATAAAAAAGAAGAGAATACAAAAAAATAAAAATATAGTCAGAAGAAATCCCAAAAAATAGGTAGTGAGAAGAGGATGCCAAAGCGCCCAGAAAATGACTTAAAATTGCTTAAAAATGTTTTAAAAAATCAAAGATTGAAATTTGACAATATTTTGTTGACTGATGAGAGCCCTGTTAACAAAGAAAATTCAATTTGAGGAAGAAAAATCCAAAATCAGATGTTTATGAACTCAATTATATTTTATTGAAGGTTTAATTAAAGTTATAGAGGGTTTGATTGCAAGAAAAATTGATTTTGAAGTCAATTTGGGTTTTAATTTGAGGAAATTAAAGTTCCGGGGTCAAATTATAATTTTTTAGAGTTCATTTGGTCAAATCAGGGGCTTAATTGCATAAATATTGAAGTTTGATTGCCAATTAGGGACTTAATTGAAGAAATCCAAATCCAAGGACCAAACTGAAAGGCACATAAATAGAGGGGCTGTAATTAAACCGAATAAGGGGCCAAATTGAAAAAATTAGAAATTTATTGATCAATTGAGGGTCAAATTGCATAAATTAGAGGCCATGGACTAAAGTGAAAACGGCGGCTAACTTCGGGGTCGAGGATTGAATATGGTAGGGGTGCAATTAAATTGATTTTTAAAATAAAATTTGCAATGTAGGACTTGATTGAACAAATTACAAATTGAAGACTGATTTGGACTTTGACGCGATTTTGCCGTCATTTCCTTTTAAATGAAACAACGTGTTTTGTCTAAAACTACGCTGTTTCATCCACTGTTCATTAAAAAAAAAAAGCCTGAAACGGTGCCGTTTTGAACGGCACTATGGGTCTTCTTCTTCCCCTGGACGCGCGAGGCAGGGGAAGAAGAAGCAGCAACCTTCCCCTGCTTTTCTCCTCTCCCTCTTTCTCCGAAAGACCCAAAAAAACGCCGACCAACAACCCCTACTTGCCTAAACTCTAACTCGTGGCCTCCCTCGAGGCGGTGAAAAAAAAAACACAGAGGGGACGTACCCCTTGGGCAGTCCTGGGGCGGCTGTATAATGGCCGCCCTGGCCAACCTACCCCTGTGCCATGACTGGACAGGGGTAATAGACCTCTTTCCCCCATGTATTTGCCTATAAATACAGGGGAAGAGAGAGCAAGAAAAGGGAGAGAGAGTTGGTAGGGTAGCATTAGAAAAGGAAAAAAAAACAGAGGAAGAAAAGAAGGAAAACAAAGAAAAAAAACAAAAAAAAAACAAAAAAAAACAAAGAGGAATAGAGAGAAAGAAGAGAGGAGCAGAATAGGGACCGTGAGGATAGAACCGAGAGAGGAAAAAGAAAGGAAAACAGAGAGAAGGAAAACAGAGAAAAAAAAGGTAAGAAACGATGAGAACCGTCATCGCTGGCACCTCCACTGCACCAACAACTGCGTTCTGCCACCGCCACAGCCGCCATCAGCACCGTGAGCCACTGCAAGTCAGCCTTCTTCCCCTTCCCTTTCTTCTTCTTCTTCTTCGGGTCTCGCCACTGTTCACGTTGCAGGTGAACAGTGGAGAGATCCACTATTTAATAGGCTGGCAGCGCCGACCCAACCCAAAAATGGTTGGGCCAGGTCCGGCCCTATTCTAAAAAAAAATTCTTTTGACAGAAATTGTGATTTTTCCGTGTATTTTTCTACTAATTTTTGCTTAGTATTTTGTTTTTTTTTTTTACCAAAAAGATACAAATCCGGTATTAAAATACCTGATTTTCTTCAAAAAGAAAAAAAACATAAAAAACATAAAAATATTGTTTTGTTTTCATGCATACGGCCAAGTCTCTCAAGGCTAAAAAATTTCATATCGTATTTTCATATAACAAAGAAAAATCCAAAAAATGTTTTAGCATGCATTTTGACTTTAATAACCAGTTTATTAAAGTCACGAGAATTTGACCAATATTTCAAAAATTTCAAAAAAATATCTTGTTTTGTTTTAGTATTAGGGATTATGAATTTATACGTAAAACGTATTCCCGATATTAAAAAGGTATTTCTTTTGACGACATAGAATGGTTAGGTTTTTACCCGATAAGATAAGGATCTCCTTACAGAGAATGACTTTTCTTAAATCGTAGACAAACCGACAATTAGAAACCACAACAAGACCTTAGATTTTATCAGACAACAAAACAATGCAACTTACCTTAGGTAGGGTGTAGTTGGGGTGGTCATACCTTACCTTTACGCCACCAGTCTCCGTACCCGATCTCTGAGAACAGTTATGGTTCCTAGTGACCAAATACTAGGTGGCAACTCCCATTTCATTTTCCAGTGATAAAAGACAAGAATTCCTTGTCTGCCCATATTTGTCAGATAGACACGATATACCTTGACGGTGAACGATTCGCCACGACGCCGCACATGAGTGACAATTATGATATAAGTTAACCAGGTATAGTAAATGAAATGAAAAACATAAACAAGAGATTAATGAAAAGATAACATGAAATAAAACTGAATATTACAAAAGTACAAAGAAAGAAAGCAAGAACAAGGTCTTGATCTGAAAACTAAGATGCCTAAATATATGGCAAATGCCTCCTTTTATACGCTAAAATTCAAAACTATTGATTTGATGACTAACTATTAAGTTGGTGGCCAACCATTGACTAGGTGGCTAGCTATTGACTTGTTGGTTGGACAAAGCGTCATTACTAACATCAGAATTTGAATCGATAGTATTCATGAAAGTTTTGGGCATTTGTATCCAATTTCCAACCAAAAAAGAATGAGCTCATTTGGACTTCTAGAACTCGAGGTATGGGTTGAACGTCATACAATGTCTGGGCTGCAGGACAGATTCAGACTTCTCTTTTATTGCTAAGATTTGAACTTGAAAACGGTATTTTTAAATCTTTAACTCTTCATGAATGTTTTATGCATATGTATTAGCTTTCCATCAAGATAAACCAAACTTAAATCCAAGGTCTAAAGCTCCAATTATGACCCAATAACCGAATGGTGTTCCAGTTTGAATTAAACCAACCCAACTATAATTTCTTCTTTAAGCTTATCCCTCTCTTTGTCTTCTCATTTTCAATAGTTAACCACATCAATCAATCATTTGAATTGTGAGATATACCTGCATTTAAAATGAGCATTTACCATAAATTAAAGATATCTTGTATTATCAGACTTGTTATTATAAAGACATGCTTAAGTTAGGAAATTTAATGATACTTTAAATGCAATATGATTGTCATAACCCAATTTTGGGTTATTCCTCAAAAATTATTTTTTTTTTCAAAATAAAAATCAAAAAAATAAAATAAAGGCTGGCAACGTGGAGAAAGCAAGCCGGGAAATCAAGCTGCAATTTTTGGAGGAGATTCAAGGATAATTGTACCCCATGATGCCCAAAAATAGAGAAAAAAATGCAAATTCAAGGTCAAATTAAATGATTATTGGACTAATTTGCATAAAAATTAAGTCCAAGGACATAATTAAATTTTTAATAGGCCAATTTGATTTAATTATGGGCCAAATTAAATTTTAATTATGTTTAAGAATTAATTTGGTCCAATTGAAGGATTTAATTAAGTGCAAGGACTTAATTATACTTTAAATTGGTCAAATTAATTTTATTTGAGGCTTAATTGGTGAAAAATTAAGTTTGAGAGCCTAATTTGGGCTTAATTGAGAATATTAGAATTTTAAGAGACCAAATTTAATTTTTACCAAGTTAATTAGCAAAATCAAGGGTAAAATTGCAAGAAAATTGAAGTTTTGGGGTCAATTAGAGGTTCAATTGAAAGCAATTTAAAGAGGGAGGACTGAAATGAACTTTGGTACTGTTCATCTTCTTCTTTAAATCTCTGAAATAACTGCTCAGGTTACCTACTTTGAAGGTGCATTTAATGCAACTAACGTCTAACAAATTTAACTAAACATGCACGAAAATGATCCTATGCAGTTCCTATACAGCTCCATGTCAATAGTTCAGTGTGAATGACAATTAATCGGCGCCGGCATCGGCCTAAACATGCCAACTCAGGCAGCTTTTTCTGCAGATTTGACAGTGCACCATGCCTACTCAACGAATGGGATCCTTCCCAACAGAATCAAGGGCTGAAATTTTACCCCGGTGTAGATGAGATTACCCTCTTCCACCGCCTATAAATAGAGGCTCCATTGGTGACCTAAAGGAGGAGAAAATCGAGTCCAAAGTCATCCAAAAAACCATCTTTTCCGGTTTCTGCACAGTCCTCTCTCTTCTTTCTCTCTCCACCGTGGCCTTTAGCCACCACCACCCTCATCACCGGTCCTCCCACCATTAGCTCCACCACAGGAAACCAACACAACCACCAACCGACCACCAAGAGCCACCGTCGGTTTCTCTCTCTTCTCTGCAGCCCCTTCCGTTTTCTTCTTCTTCTTCTTTTGCTTCCTCTGCCACCGGCCACCATCTCTGCCACAGCCCCAGCCACCGTCCTAACTCAGCCCCTCTTCGTCTCCATTACCAGCGGTCACCTTAACTCCTCACCAGTGGCAAAGCATACACCGTCGATCCCTCTCTCTCTCCTGCAGATTTTCTTCTCCTTCTTTCTTCTTGCTCTGCCACCTGCAACCAGTTCCAACCGCCGGTCTCACCACCGCACGACATCCTCCATGGTCAGACCACCACCGCGCCCGGTAGCCTTCTCCTCCGCCCATCTCCAACTTCTGCAACCATTTGGTTGCATGCAGAACGTGAACAGTAACTGTTCATGTTCTGCAACATAACTTTTTGTAATGTATTAATATAATAATATATTATATGTTATTATTATATTTTAAAAAAAAAACAAAAAAAATCAAAAATACTTTGAAAAAATTTGTGATTTTTCTGGCATATTTTTCTACCAATTTTGCATAATATTGGGTTGTATATTTACACTGTGAAATACAAATCCGGTATTACAATACCCGGTTTTCTACAAAATATTTCAAAAAAAATAAAAATTTTTCAAAACATTTTCAAAAAGGAAAAAAATATTTTGTTGCATATGGCCAAATCCTAAAAACTTTCAAGCATATTTTCCATAAAAAAACAAAAATTGCATCTTTTTCATGAATAAAAAATCCAAAAATGGATATCGTAATCAGTTTATGATTATCCATTAGGATTTGGCCAACATGTCAAAAATCTTTTTCCAATTTTTTTTAGGATCCAGATATAGACTTTAATATTTGTGAGGTGTAAAATTACACGATAAAGTACACCCTCATGTATTAAAGATACAAGGTGGAAAAATGCGATGCTAAAATTTAGACTTTAGAACGGTTAGGATTTAACCCAATAAAGTAGAGACTTTCTCATGAAGAAAGATTTGTCTTGAACCTTAGAAAAGACCAACGAATAGAAATCCGACTTAGAAAAACAATCAAACAACAATGCAGCTTACCTTAGGTAGGGTGCACAGACGGTGATGCGTCTTCCCCTTGTACAACCAGTCCCTTACTCAGACTCTCGCAGACCATAGGTTTCTAGTGACCATAATACTAGGTGACGACTCTTGAACATTAATCATAATTTTATGATTAAATCCAAAACCCTTCCCAACACACAACACCTCACAACAGGAGGCACGACAGAGAGCCTCCACCGTCACCAGACGCCGTCGCGCCCCCCGCGACAATGATGATATAAAACCTTAATAAAAATACACTTTTAAGTGCTGATCACCCCCCCAACTAGCTTATTACTGGTCTCTAGTAATTAAAGTGTTAAAATAGAAAAAAAATTTACAAGATCCAAAAATAAGGCATTCATCATTTACTTCCATTGATCTATTCAAATAAACAAACTCTTATTAGATTTATATGTTTGCTTCATACCTCTTAATCAAGATATTAATAAACCTTTTTTTGTGCTAAATATATCAAAACATAGTTATGGGGCTTTTCTTGGAAAAAAAACAAAATCTGTTCCAATGTTTTTCTAAGATTATCTTCTTTAGGTCGAGATATATATACTTATTATTATTATTATTATTAGCAATAGTAGTATTTTAACTTAAAACACAATGTTTTCTTAACCCATGTAACGAGCTTTAGGCTAATGACTCCTAGACCAGTTGGTCTTAGGGCATTAGGTGTTAAGACACCCCTACGAGCTTAGTAACTTGGGTTGTGATTAGTACTTAAAAGTACATTTTTATCAAGGTTTTATATCATCATTTTGCACTTGAAGTATCAATAACTCTTTAACTAGAGTATGTTTATAATAACATGTCTAATAATATAAGATACCTTTAATTTATGGTAAATTTTCATCTTAAATGCAGGCCTATCATATAAATCAAAGGATTGATTGATGAGTTTAACTACTGAAATTGAGAAGACAAAGAGAGAGCTAAGCTTAGAAAAGAGATGCTGGTTGAATTCAAATTGGAACACCATTCGATTATTGGATCATAACTGGAGTTGTAGAACTTGGATTTTGGTCTGGTTTATATGGATAAAAAGCTAAGACATAGGCCTAAAACTTTCATGAGGAATCTAAGATTTAAAAGGACCGTTTTCAAGTTCAAATTATAGCAACAACAAAGAAGTCAGAATCTATCCTGCAGCCCAGACACTGTTCAGTGTTCAGCCCATATCTCGATTTCTAAAAGTGCAAATGACCTCATTCTTATTTTGTTGGAAAGATGAGACAATTTCTCAGAACTTTCATGAAGACTATCTGTTCAAATTATGATGTTAGCAATGATGTTTTCTGCAGATAAAAAGATAAGGATTGTTACCAAGTCAAGAGGTGGCCACCCACTCAACAATTAGTCATCAAATTAATAGTTCTGAATTTTGGCCTATAAAAGAAGGCATTTGCCATGCATTTAGGCATCTTGGTTTTCAAATCAAGATCATATTCTTGCTTTCTTTCTTTGTATTTTTGTAATGTTTAAGTTTTGTTTTCATTAATCTCTTGTTTATGCTTTTCATCATAACTATGTTCTTATCTAGTTTATTTATGTTTCTTATCTTCACAATGTTTAGCTAAGTTTGTTATGTCAAGGTGAAAAGGTTTCACTAATGGTGTTAGAATAGGTATAATATAAACTCAACATGGACTTTAATGTTTGATACTAACATGTTTTGTATTTGTTATCTTATTCACTCTTAATACTTTGCTTATTAAATGGTTAATCTAGATTTATGTTGTATAACCCTTGGTACAATAAATGCTTGACCCTTTCATAGCCTACTGTATGGTTTAACCGACACTTGTGTTATGAAAGGAACTTGATTTGTTGTTAACATAAATTAACATCATGAATACTTGACAACATTTACAAGTATTAGCATTATTCGAATAAGATAACTAATGTAATCATGTTAACAATTTATAATCCAATTGGAACCTTTTTTGTGTGTGGTTTCCAGTTGAGTAATAAAAATAGTTTATACTTTACTTATTGGAAATACTATTAGTGGATCCTCTAACCTTGACAATTATTTAATCCTTGTTTAATTCTTACATCAATACCCCCCATAAAATTCTCATAAACTCTTTGTTTTATTAAATATATATATATTATTTTTAATTTATATAGTTCACCTCCATGTGGTTTGACCCCGGTCTTGCCGGGTTATTTATTACTTTGACACTCCTGCACTTGGGATAAGACATCAATCTTTTGATGGTGTCAGGTTGCATATACTAAAATGTAGATAGTGCAATGTTTGATTCCCTTAAGCTTTCTCCTCAACTTATATAACAAGCTTTGAGCCAATAGCTCCCAAGTCAGTTGACTTTAGGGTATTAGGTGTTAAGACACCGATTAAGGTTCACTATTTTTTTCAAGATTTGTTTGATCTCTCTATTAGCAAGTTCTACTTATCCACTTGTCTAAGGGTGATAAGGGGTGGCAACTTTGTGTGTGATTTCATATTTTTTTCATTAAAGACTGAAATGGTTTATTGCAGAAATATGTTCCACCATCACTTATCATGGCTCAAGGGATTCCAAATCGACTCAAAATATTTTCTTTCAAAAACTTGATCATTGTTTTGTGATCATGTTTTGACTTGGAATTGCATTTATCCATTTTGCAACATAATCTACTGCGACTAATATGCATAAAAAAATCAAATGATGGAGGAAATGGACCTATGAAATCTATACCCCAACAAACAAAGATTTCAATAACAAGAATAGGATTTAAAGACATCATGTGACGTTTTGAAATAGATCTTAACTTTAGATAATTTTCACAAGTTTTTGAAAATACATATTTGTCCTTGAACATGGTGGTCCAATATAATCCACATTGTAAGATTTTTGCAGTTGTCTTTTTTTACGAGAAATAACCCTCACATGCCTCAAAATAACAAAATTTAATGACCCTACTCACTCCATTATTAGGGATGCATCTTTAAAATATTTAATCAGGATAATATTTAAATAAGTAAGGGTCATCCCAATGAAAGTTCTTCACTTCGCTCAAAAACTTTCTTTTGTCTTGGGTACTCCAATGAGCTGGTAAATGCCATATTGCAAGAAAATTGACAATATTAGCAAATCAAGGTATTGTAGCAACCCATTATTGAGAATGCATCTTCAAAATATTTGATCAAGATAATATTTAAATAAGTAAGGGTCATCCCAATGAAAGTTTTTCACTTCGCTCAAAAACTTTTTTTTGTCTGGGTACTCCAATGAGCTGGTAAATACCATATTGCAAGAAAATTGGCAATATTAGCAAACCAAGGTATTGTAGCAATAGAAAGTAAAGATTCACCAGGAAAGTAATCATTGATTGATTTGATGTTATATGTGGAATCTATTATCAATCTTGACAAATGATCCACGACAACATTTTCGGTGTCTTTCTTGTCCTTAATTGCGATATCGAATTCTTTAAGTAACAAAATTCATCGTACCAATCTAGCCTTAGAATCATTCTTAGAAAGAAGATATTTTAATGCTGCATGATCACTAAAAACAACAACAGGTGAGCCAACAAGATAAGATCTAAATTTTTCACATGCAAATACTACTACAAGTAATTCTTTTTCAATTGTAGTGTAATTCATTTTAGCACTATTTAAAGTTTTACTTGCATAGTAAATCACATAAGGTTTCTTATCTTTTTTTTGTCTTAAGACAACACCCATGACATAATCATTAGCGTCACATATTATTTCAAAAGGTAATGACCAATGAGGAGGTTGAATGACAGGAGTAGAAGTAAGTAAGTTTTTAAGTTTTAAAAAAAGCTTCTTTGCAATATTCGGTCCATTTAAAAACATTATCCTTTGTTAGAAGGTTACACAATGGTTTAGTTATTACACTAAAATCTTTGATGAACCTTCTGTATAAACTAGCATGTCCTAAGAATGATCTAACATCTTTAATAGATTTTGGTGTTGGTAAGTTGGCAATTAACTCGATTTTAAACTTGTCAACCTCAATTCCTGTTGATGAAACAATGTCACCAAGTACAATGTTGTTTGTTACTATAAAATGATATTTTTCCCAATTCAGCACAAGATTCTTTTCTTCACACTTGCCCAAAACCTTTTCCAAGTTAATTAAACAATCATCAAGTGAATTGCCAAAAACAGAAAAATCATCCATAAAAGTTTCAAGAAAACGTTTAACCATATCACTAAATATACTAAGTATGTATCTTTGAAACGTGGCTGGTGCATTACATAATCCAAAATGCATCCTTCGATATGTAAAAGTACCAAATGGACATGTGAAAGTAGTTTTCTCTTGATCTTCAAATGAATTTTTAATTTGGTTGTAACCTGAATAGCCATCTAGGAAACAATAAAATTCATGACTTGTAACTCTTTCTAGAATTTAATCCATGAAAGGTAAAGGAAAATGATCTTTTCTAGTCATTGAATTAAGTTTCCTATAGTCAATGCACATGCGCCAACCAATAATAGTCCTAATTATAATTAACTCATTTTTCTCAATTGTTATTACAATGACTCTAGACTTTTTAGGTACAACTTGGGTAGGGCTTACCTATATGCTGTCAGAAATAGGATAAATGATTCTATTATCTAGAAGCTTAATGACTTCATTCCTCACTACTTCTTTCATATTAGGATTAAGCCTTCGTTGCATTTCTCTAAAGGGTTTAGCATTTTCCTTCAAATAAATCATGTGTGTGCAAATCAAAGGACTAATTCATTTTATGTCAGCTATGGTCCATCCTAATGTATTTTTATGCATTTTTAGAATTTGTAATAACTTACCTTCTTGATGTGCATTAAGTTTGGAAGAGATTATTACCAGAAAAGTTTCATTTTCTCCCAAAAATTAGTACTTGAGATCAGATGGTAACGACTTTAAATCAGGTTTTGGTAGTTGAACACTTGAAAGTATGGACTCAATTGATCGTGGTGGTAATTCCTTAATTTTTGATCTCCAACTACTTACCTTTGATTTTTCCTGAAAATAAATCATTTGCAAATCTTTAGATTCATTATACTCAGTTTTACTGGAAGTAGTTTCAAATCGATCATAAAATAATTTTTCAATAAAGTATACTTCCTATAAATCATTATCATCTCCAAGTTGCTTGCAAAAGTTAAAAACATTCATTTCCAATGTCATGTTTCCAAAAGATAACTTCATCAGTCCATTCCTATAATTAATCAATGCATTAGAAGTTGCAAGAAATGGACGTCCTAAAATAACTAGAATTGAGTTACATACTACAACAGATTATGTATCCAAGACAATAAAATCCACGGGATAAATGAATTTATCAACTTGTACTAACACATATTTAACTATTCCTCTAGGCACTTTTACAGATCTATCAGCAAGTAAAAGAGTTACAGAAGTTGGTTTTAACTCACCTAGATTGAGACTTCGAAAAACCGAATATGAAAATAAATTCACACTAGCTTCAAGATCAAGTAAAGCCTTTTCAATCTGTGTTCTCCAATAAAGCATAAAATTATAGGACAACCAAGGTCTTTATATTTCAAAGTATTATTGTTTTGAAGAATGACACTTACTTATTCGGCTAAAAAAGCTTTCTTTTTCACATTCAGTTTTCTCTTCACGGTGCACAAGTCTTTCAAAATTTTAGCATAAGAAGGTACCTATTTAATAGCATCCAATAAAGGTATATTGATCCTTACCTGTTTGAAAGTTTCAAAGATTTCAGAATTATGATTGACTTTCATTTGTTTGGTCATGGCATTAGGAAATGGAAATGCTGATGGGGAATCGGTCTTTTCTTTGCAATGTTCATGTTCAACCTCTTCCTTACCCTCGAAGATTGACTCATCATCTTTCTTACAAGGTTTAAGAATAGGTTTTTCAATAACGTTACCACTATAGAGAGTAATGATTGATTTGACTTGATCCATGTGTTGGCTTTCAGAGTTACTTGCACTTGAATTGTATTGCCCTTTGGGATTTTACTGTGATTGAGATGGAAACTTACCTTTCTCCTGAAAAACTAAGAGCAGATGTGAATTTTGCAAGAGTATCTTTCAAATCTGCCATAGTTTGAGCATTTTGAGTGTTGATTGTCTCTTGCTTTCTAATGAATGCATGCAATGTTTTCTCAAGATTTCTTCTATGAGAGGGAACACAAGGAGGTGCATATCTATGAGAATTTTGAAAATTATGGTGTGCTTGAAAATGGTGGCTGTAAAGTTTATGCATTATTGTTACTACTCTTCCAACTGAAATTTGGATGATTTTTCTAACCAGGGTTATACATTTGTGAATATGGATTATGATTTAGTCTTTGAAAACTGTTTAAAGCATTGGCTTGTTCTTGGAGACATTTCTTGAAAGAAGGCAAAGTTGGACAATCATTGGTTGGGTGTTTATTTTCACATATTTGACACACAATTTCTTGAATAAATTTTAATTGACTATTCCTTTTCAATTCTAGTGCCTCAACTTTTCTAGCTAAATATGCAAATTTGGCTTAGAGGTCATGATATTTCCTAAAGTTGTACATGCATCCATTAGATGTATGAGGCAGAGTTTTATCCGGTGCCTCACAAGTGCCTGCAATGTCCTAATTTTGAGCATTTTTAACTAACAAGTCTATGTACTTCATTACTTCATCAGAGTCTTTATCTTCAAAAGTTTCATTGCACATCAATTCCATCATTTGCCAATCTTAGGTGTTAACCCTTCATAAAGTGTGAAATTAATCTTCGTGTTTCAAAACCATGATAAGAACATGTATGAAGCAAGTCTCTATACCTATCCCAACAGTAGTAAAATGTTTCTCCTGGTTTTTAAGTGAAAGTGGTAATTTTTCTTTTGAAAGAGTTTGTTCTATGAGAAGGAAACAACTTCTTCAAAAACTATTGTTGCATTTCATCCCAAGCACGAATGGATCCTGACCTAAGATTTTACAGCTATGTTTTAGCTTTATCTTTTAAAGAAAAAAAGGAAAAAGCTTTAATCTGATGGTATTCATGCTATAATTTGAGTCATTATAAGTGTTGCAAACTTCTTCAAATTCTCTCAAATGCAAGTATGGTTTTTCTACATCTAAGTCATGATTAGTAGGTAAAAGTTGAATAATACCTAATTTAAAATTGAAATAAGATGCATCAGGAGGGAAAACTATACATGATGGTACACTTGTTCTTGTTGGATTCATATGGTCTCTAAGTGTTCTAACACGGTTATTCTCATTATAAAGTGATTGATTATCCTCTTTGGCCATTTTTTTTTAATAAGATGAAAATTTCTTACAAAGTCTATCATTTAATGTGCATGATCAAACTCTCATGCAAGTGTAGAAAGAGGAGAGAAAAAAAGAAAAAGAAGAGACAAAAATTAGATAAAATAAAAGTGAAAAGAAATTTTTTTATAATTTATACAGTAATTTACCTCTCCGGTAATGATGTCAAAAACTTGACATGATCAAATGATTGTTGTCTTCTCCCAAGTGCAGAAGTGTCAAAGTAATAAATATCCTAGCAAGAGTGAGGTCAACTATATAAACCACAGCTAATAAAGTAAACAGAGTTGAAGAGAATTTTGAGATGTGATATTAATGTAAAGATTAAACAAGGATAGAACAATTATCAAGGTTAGAAGATCCACTAATTGTACTTTGAATAAGTATAGTTCAAACTCTTTTTATTACCCAACTGGAAACCACACACAAAGAAGGTTCCAGTCGAATGATTTATCATTAATGGCTCGTTATAAATTATTAACATGATCATATTAATTATCTTATTTGAGTAACGTCAATATTTGTAAATGTTGTTAAGTATTCATGGTGCTAACTTATGTCAACAACAAATCAAGTTCTTTTCATAGCACATATGTCGGTTATCTATACAGTAGGCTATGAAAGGATCAAGTATTTGTTGTACCAAGGGTTGTACAATACAAATCTAGATTAACCATTTAACAAGGAAGGTATTAAGAATGAGTAAGATAATAATTATAAAACATGTTAATAGCAAACTTTCTTGAATATAAACATTAAAGTCCATGTTGAGTTTATACTATACTTATTTTAACACCATTAGTGTAACCTTTTCACCTTGGTAAAATAAACTTAGCTAAACATAATGAAGAAGAGAAACATAAATAAACAAGATAAGAACATAATTATGATAGAAGTTAACTAGGTATAGTAAAAGAATGAAAAGCATAAATAAGAGATTAATGAAAATATAACATGAAATAAAACTTGAACATTACAAAAATATAAAGAAAGAAAGCAAGAGCAAGGTCATGATCTGAAAATCAAGATGTCTAAATGTATGGTAAATGCCTCCTTTTATACGCTAAAATTCAAAACTATTGATTTGATGACTAACTATTAAATTTGTGGCCAACCATTGACTTGGTGACTAGCTATTAACTTGTTGGCTGGACAAAACATTATTTCTAACATCATAATTTGAATAGATAGTCTTCATGAACGTTGCGGGTATTTGTCTCAGCTTTCCAACAAAAAAATTAATGAGCTTATTTGAACTTCTGGAACTCGAGATATGGGCTAAACACCGAACAGTGTCTGGGCTGCAGGACAAATTCAGACTTGTCTTTTGTTACTAAGATTTGAACTTGAAAACGGCAGTTTTGAATCTTAAACTCTTTATGAATGTTTTAGGTCTATGTCTTAACTTTTCATCAAGATAAACCAAACTTAAATCTAAGGTCTACAACTCCATTTATCATCTAATAACTGAATGGTGTTCCAGTTTGAATTGAACCAGCCTAACTAGAATTTCTTCTCTAAGCTTAGCCCTCTCTTTGTCTTCTCAGTTTTAATAGTTAAACACATCAATCAATCCTTTGAATTATGAAATATACCTGCATTTAAAATGAGCATTTACCATAAATTAAAGATATCTTATTTTATCAGACTTGTTATTATAAAACATGCTTAAGTTGGGAATTTAATAATACTTTAAGTGCAATATGATGATATAAAACCTTAATGAAAATGTATTTTTAAGTACTGATCACCTAATCCTATTAGGATATTACAAAACTGAAAAAAAAATCTTCATTCAATCTTAATCCTATTAAGAAAATTAATTATATAATTAATTCAATTCAGGTTTCAATGTTAAAATATAAAATCAAGATTTTATATATGAAGGGGAAGAATCGTAATTCTATCTCACATACCAAATCTTAATAAGGATTAAATTGCAAGGGTAAATTTGTAAATTAAATCCCAAAAACCCTATTGTAATAAGTTATAAGGTGTAAGGGGTAGAATTACAATTCTAAAACCCTAAATAAAGCTCTAAGGGTAGGATCAGAATTCTACCCCTTATCTCTTATTTCTCCTTGGAGATGGTGTGGTAATGGGTAGACTACCCACCACTGGAGCAGCCCAAGCAGCGCCTATGGCGTACTTGGTGTTGCGCTCATGATAGTACCTATGATAATTTTTTTATGAGGATTCTAACCAGATCTGGAAAAATTCGGCTAGATCTTATCAGAAAAGTAACTTAAAAACTTTTTTTTGAAAAAATTCAGGAGAGAAAAATTAATTTTAGGGAAGATTATTTTGCACATAAAATTAACTCATAATTAATATCAATAACAATTAAAACATGCAATCAACAACCCTAATTGTTTAACGATGCTCCGTTACCATTGTTGGTTTTTCCAAAACACATATATATACAGTGAAAACTGTAAATTTAAAATTTTTTGGAAGTCTTAAGAATCAAGTTAGATAAAGCTAGAGTTGTTGAAAGTTTATACAAAAATTACCTCAAGATTAGATTTTTTTTTTCAACTTTGAATAATTGCTTAAAGGCTAGGTTGTCTCAAACCCTAAGTTGTCCAAGTGTTCGACCTTTAATGGTAATTCACACAAACCACCAATGAGATGTTCTTAACTTACATAGCTATTCTCTTTATCAAAGAGTATAGAAAATAAAAGGCTTAACATTTTATTTATAGAAAAACCTGAAAAAAAACCCTATAAATGGTAAAATATCAATTTATCCCCTGAATAATATCACATATATTATTACAGGATAATTTTATAAATTTATTCAATCAAGTCCCTACTTGGTTTTTCTAGGTCTAAAATTATAATTCCCCGTATAAATTACACTTTAGTCCTAAATTTCTAAAACTTATTTACAATTAATTAAGTCACACTTGATTAATCATCCATTTAAATTTTTGACCAATGGTTCTTGTTGTGTGACCTATTAGGTTTCCTAATAAGTTGATCCAAATATAAATAACAATCCTAAATAAAATAGGATTAAATAAATTTAACAAACTAATTTATTATCAATTGTTGCAACAATTTATTGATTTATATTTGAAAATCAAGTACAATATCAAGCAACCTGTCATGATCCCCATGAATATTATGAAAGTCATAAGTGATTTGACTTAACATTTCAGTGACTAGTTTCTGAGTGTAATTATTATCTCTTCATCAACAATGTTTTGATTTAGATATTATAACATGTAGTATGTCTATTATGTCAAATCATATTTTTTTCTCAATACCATAGTCATTGATCGCTTGAATAAGATTTGAAATTATTTTCAAATCTCATTCCACCTGTGTAAGGATTTACAATCAATACTATTTGAGAACATATGAAATTTTTTTCCTAATTCACCTAGGGTGATAACTCTTTTAATTTCTCAAAAACCTTCATATAATTCGTATTGTACCTAATATTTGTTTATTTTTTACCCTTGATTAGGATAACGTGTAGCAAGATCAAAGTATAACATTCATTATATAAGATAACTTAGTGATCTCAAGCATGATGATTACTTACACAATTGTCACATGAGTTTTTCCATAGACATAAGTGATCTCTCTATATGAAATTTTCATTCAGGTCAGTTGAGTGTACATGTCATTTGACAAGCACTTACATATTAGTTTTAGGTATCCCTTATAAATCAGCTTATAAAAACACCTATTTCCTTTCATAACGGAAAGAACATAATATGTATCAATGTAATTAATGTTCAGTTTTAATAGAGCATTGACCAAAAACATTTAGAAGCAATACTTTGATGCAATATGAATCTCGTAATTATAACAATTTTATAATTTTTTTACAAAATATTTTTATCCCAACAACTTTTTTTTTACTCTAGATGTATTAATCAAATATTAAATTCATTAATCAAATATTTGATGAATAATAAATATAAATAAATTTTAATTAATAATTAAATATGTTTATATGAACAAAGTTAATACAACTTGTAACCAGCGATTGATTGATTAGAGTACAAATATCGTAACATACCTAGCATATGCAACAATGTCTAACAAGGGTAGCTACCGAATGAAAGGAGTATCATTTTGAGCAATGCAACTTGTATAAACCAGCCAAGCAATCCCTCGGCAAACATCCAATTAAGAGCTTCTAGGCTAAACCTGGAATAAAAAACAAAACTTGAGAGCTTAGATGAAAGAAATTAATTTCTAAAGTAGATGTAAAAAAGAATGCTGGTATTCGATACTGTAATCCAATCCCAGAGATTGTTTGGTTGGTTATGCTTGGAAGGGACAATATAGGGTTGACAGAGAAGCTATTCATACATGCATCCAACGCAGAAAAATAATAAGCCTGCTACCAGCATATGTAGGCTTTCAGGCTAAGCTGGGTTGATCGGAGAATATAATCCACTTACTTTTCATCCCAGCAACAAGCCAGAAAGAATAACAGAGGTATCTGATGTACAAGTCCGGTGCATTTATAGGAAGGCATTTCTAAATGGGGTTGGCCGGAGGTCTCGGCACCTCCGGCTGAGTCAATCAAGCATTGATTACTAACGGATGCATAAATTCTAAACTTTTTCAAAACCCAATGGAATCCATCCATTAGGTCATTTGAATAAAATAGAAATGATGAGGTTTCAAGCTTAACAGGAAACAACCGATCACACTTAATTCAGTTTCCATGTAATTGAGACCGACGAAGTTTCCATGTAATTCTAAAATCAAGATTCCTTCTCCTCCATCTGTTGCATATGCTCATAGTATAATCGCCATATGGTGGAATCAAGTCCAGAATCTAAAGATAATGACAGTTTCGAACCATGCCAACTACCAAGCTTTGTCCTCTAATGGAAAGGGAAAACCAAATTGTTCGTCATATCAATTATCAAATCCAACACCAACTCTACTTGCGTCTTTATCTAGAAAAGAAGAAAAAAAAAAAAACAGTCAAGGGTAATTCATAGTTTTGCCATTTTACATTTATGGATGTTCCATTTATATTCTTATTGTTAATTTAAAGTTTTTTGTATTATTCTCATGAGAATTTCTATGGTTTTTAGATTTTAATTACATATACTTATAGTATATGAGAGAGATAACATAAATAGGAGAGAAAAATATGAAATGAAAAAAACAGAAGAAATTAATTTTTTTTAATAGGAAAGAGAACTATCATCATTTTTTTTGGAACAAATATTTTTTTTTTATTAACGTGAGTGTCTAGACCAGCTTGCGTGCACCTTGACTAATCCCACGGGTCCTGAAGTTAACGACCATGTAAGGTTTCCGTGGCTCTGAGGTTTG